>Ga0209390_10000030_pt1 | contig 198694 bp, 153 predicted proteins | sample BON01_FD_187212 | JGI IMG/M metagenome (GOLD analysis project Ga0209390, IMG submission 187212) | Freshwater microbial communities from Lake Bonney liftoff mats and glacier meltwater in Antarctica - BON-01 (SPAdes) (version 2) | ecosystem: Environmental > Aquatic > Freshwater > Ice > Glacier... | reverse complement strand
AGCGCGTTATTTCCAATCCAACAATTTAAATAATAGAAGTAAAAACGATTAAAAATCAATTAATTAACAAAATATAGAAATCTTGATTCGAAAGTTGTGGAAAACTTTGGAGTGCTTTACATAGGAGGTGCTGTTATCGGCTGCCTTTCTTTTCGTCCGAAGTCGTGTCGTGTCAAAGTCGCACTGTCCGCTGTGTCCCGTGCGTTTGCTTGCAAGCTCTTTTTTATTTTTTTCTGCGGTGGCATTGTGTGTAGCAAAAAATAAAAATGTGCTTGCAAATGCGTTGGCATTTCTTGCAGTGTCGTTCATGTTAGCCTACTTTTCCTCCTCTGTATTGGTCTTTAATATTTGCGTTGAAATATTTTCCGTGAGATTCTGCATACTCAAATTCATTCCACATGTGTTCTGGAAAATCATAGTATTGCCAAATTGCTCCTCCGTTGTTGAATTCAACTTCTAAAGTTCCTGTTGATGGGTCGTAGCCAATACTGGCTATCATAGTTGAGTTTACTGGATTTCTTTCCATGTTTATTTGATTTGATTTTTTCGTTCACGAATTGCTGTAACAACTTCTTTATAATTTTTCGGGTCGAGTTTATGTTCTTTACTCCAACCTTCAATTAGTTTAGGGTCGTCACTTGTCGGTCTTGGAATATTTAAACTGATTCTTACTCTTGATGGAATTTTAATTGCTTCACCAACAATAATTGCTTCGCCTGTCCGCAATGAAGGTAGTAAATCAATTAAGCTAATTAAGTTGTCGGGTGCTGATGATTTCACAATTGATTGGTCGCTTGAATTAGTCAAGCGTAATGCAATGAATGTTCCTACTTGTGCTAAAATTGTTTCTGAAATTTCAGAAGGTCTTTGAGAAATTACCATTGCACCAACTCCAAATTTTCTGCCTTCCTTAAAAACTTTTTCTACTGCAAATTTTGAATAGCTGTCGGTTTGACTTTTGTTTAAGTAAGAGTGTGCTTCTTCAAAAGCAAGTAGTATGGGTCGGTTTTTTCCTGTGTAAGTTTCGCTTCGTCCCCAAAACATACTGTCGTAAATGAATCTTGTAATTAGTCCAACAGTAATATCCAAAATCTCGGGTGGAACTCCATTCAAATCTAAAATCGTTAATTGTTTGTCGCTTCCAATCCACGAATTAAGTAAGTCGTGTAAATCAAGTTTTGAATTTTCATCTTTATACTCTCCAGGATTAAACATGAAATCATAAGTTGAATCACGCAAACAAGAAATCAACTTCTTTTCATAGGGATAAAGTTCTTGGTAGTGTCTTGACTTAAATGGGGATGCTGCTCCTAAGGCATACGCTTGAAAACTTGGTGGAATTAATGTTTCAGCATCGCCCTTCTCTTCAACACAAGCTGTTGCAGTAGTTTGTTTTTCTGCAACCGTTTCTGTAAACGAAGCATTAAGCCAATAGTAGATATTATACCAAAGTTCACGAACATTAAAAGGAATTGGGGAATCAGCGGTAATAAGATTCAAGTCAACTTTGCCAGCTTTTAGCTTGTCATGATTTTTCTTTTTCCGTTCAACTATAAGGTCACGAAATTTTTTAAACTGTGGTGTCTGTTCTTCTTTAGAAGTTGCTCCAACAAGAAAGTAAGCCAACTCTTCAAAATTCATTAACCAAAACGGAATGTAAAGCGGATTATTCTTGTCGTTTATTTTTAGAACATTGGCATCTTTAAATGCAGAACTATATTCTCCGTGTGGGTCAACTAAAATTACTCTCGAACCTTTGTAGTCAGTAAGAATTGCTTTGAGAACACTAACTGTTGTGTTTGATTTTCCGCTGCCTGTTGAACCAAGAATTGCAGAGTGTCTTAAAATAAGCTTGTGCAAGTCCACATAAACACTAAGGTTTTCAGAAGATGAATGTTTCCCAATTTCAATTGAACCTGCATCTCTCTTTCCATAAATTTGTTGAAGGTCTTTTTCAACTACTAAGTGAACTTCGTCATTGATTGTTGGATATGTTCCAATGCCTTTTTCAAAATCATCATCACCAATTTTTTCACCGACAAGTTGAATAGTCAAAAATCTTGAACCGAAATTATATTTTGCTTGCTCGTCTTCAAACTTGCTTGGTGCATTGCTTACAGAAGAAACAATTCCAAAAATTGTGATGTTGCCGATAGGCAACTTCACAAATGTTCCTATCTGTCCGATTTTATAAAGTCGTCCGTTAATAATGGGAGCGGCAGAAGGAATTTGGTCTGAAACTTCTACTTCAACTGAACCCGAATCAACACGGATTACTTTACCTAAATATGTTACTTCGTTTGTCATTTTTTCAAAGCATCAATTAGTTCCGCTTTACCAGAATAAGTAATGAGGAAATTTACAAGTTGATTGAAGTCGCCTAACATGAGTTCTTTTTTCCCTTCGTTCCAATAAATGTCAAACTTTTCCGTGTCTTTGAGAGTAGCTTTGTCAAAAGTCCAATCACCCAATGTTCCGTTCACGATTGCTTTCTTCGGTCCAAACACATTTAGATTCATGTATGAGGATTTAGTTAGAGTGTGAAGGTTCTCAACTTCTTTGTCTGTGAAACAAAGCACAATGCAAAACAATCTGTTGTTTTGTCTAAGGCAATTGAAAATTATTTCATTTATGTGTTGGTCAGAAAAAGAAAAACCAGTGAAGATGAAAAGCAATTCACCGCTTGAAAGAAAATTTTTCAATCTGTCAAAGTAGGAAATGAAAGGTTGCTTTCTTGATGAATCATACTTTTCTTTTGATGGATAAATTACAAGTTCTTTATCTGTTGTTCCTGCCTTGTCAAACTTACCTACACGAATTATTTTTTGTGAGTTATCCTTTTTATCTTCTTTCCAAAACCAACTTAATGAACCATGAATTTTCCAAAGCCGAATCCAATTCCGTGTCATGTCGGTTTTGCCTGTTGGTTGTTCAATACTCTCTTGCCAAAAGAATGGTTCGTATGAACCTACAAAACCGTCAAAGTATGGAATCTGACTTTGCTCTAATGACTTCTCAATTATCAAATCATAGTTTGTTGTAAAAATTTCTTTTGAATATTCGTGATTCAAAAAGTTCAGCCATGCAAAGAATTTTCTTGGGTTTGTCAGGTCGGCTTTCCCTTCTGCTTCTTCAATGATGTTGTAAATCTGATTACAGATTTCTTTGTCAAGATTCTTTGCTGCTTCTCCTGTTACTTTAATAAAATCTTGGTCAGGTTTTTCATTTGTAATTTCTCTGATTCTCCGAATGTGGTTTAAGATTTCTTCAATATTTACCTCTTTCCCCAAAGTCGCTTTTAAATTGTCACGAACTATTTTAAAGTTTTTAAGATGGTCGCCTGTTAGATTTTTTTCAATCGCTGCTGTCAGCATTGCAATATTTGGAATGTTCAATGCACAAGAAGTCCCTGCACCAAAAAAGAAACCGATGTTCTTTGAATATGCTAATTGGTTTTTGAGTTCTTTAATTTCTTTTACTACATCCATCTTGTAAATGTTATTTTAGATTATTTCGGGCTAATGGACAAAAATGGTGTTGTTTGACTGTCGCTGTGATTGCAAATGCGTTGGCGTTCGCTGCTGTGTCGCTCGTGTATGCGATGAAGTTTTTAAATTGCTTCTTGAAGTCCATCCCAAAAAATTATTTCTAACTCAATTGCTTTTATTGCTCCCTCTTTTACAAAACTTCTATTTTCTTCTGTGTTGATGTAAGGAACAAGTGACATTACAATTTCTGAATAGTGGTCGTCATCGCCTTCAATGTGAGTTGTCCAAAATTCTAAATCATCTTCTGTAAATAGGTTGTATTTTTTTAGTCCATCAACTACAACGATGTATTCTTCCGAAGTAAAAAATTCAGTCCCAGGACCCATTGCACCTAACCCTCTTACAAAGTTGCTGTCCGAACAATATTTAAGAAGTTCTTCAACACAATAAATTGTAGATTTTAATGGTGGCACTCTTTCACTTTCTTCCTTAGTGATGTTTAGTGAACTAATAAATTTTTGAAATAAAACACGATGGCATTTTTCTGTTACACCTTCACCATGTTCCTCCCATAAATTTTTTATTAAAGGCAATCGGGTTTCATCAGTTGTAACCTGTCCCGCTAATGCACAAAGCGAACGAGGAAAGTAACCACAAAACCAACTGTATTGATAACAGAATTGTTTTAGTTGTTCTGTCGTTAATTCTTTATTGACTAATCTATTTAGAAAAGGGTGCTTAATTACTTTGTCAATCAGTGGACGCAATTCATTTTCCAAATTGACGAAGAATTCAGGTTTGATATTATTTACGGATTCATTTTCTTTATACATGAATATTTTATTGAAGGATTAGTAAGGATACCACCAAATTCTTCTCTTGTCATTAGAGAGGTCTTTGTTTACATGCTTAATGTTTACATATTCGTAAATACTAAATTCTGATAAGTCAATTCCGTTGCCACTAAATTTGGTTGCAGTCCATGGTGCTTCTGGAAAAGCAACATTCACATCATTAATCCAAACCATTCCAACCTCTAATTGCTCTGAAATTTTTTCACCTTTATTATTATCTGAAGTCCAAACGGAAGCACCTAAACCGTAATTAGAAGCATTCGTAAGTTTAACTGCTTCGTCATTACTCTTTACCAAACAAATTGGAAGTAAGGGACCGAAACATTCTTCATTCATAATTTTCATTTCACGAGTTATGTTCGTTAAAACTGTTGGCTCAAAATAATATCCTTTTGAATTACCAATGCGATTTCCACCTGCTAAAACTTTTGCTCCCTTGCTTTTTGCATCTGCAACAAAAGCTTCAATAACCTTTAATTGTGATTCACTTATAACGGGACCAAAATCTATGTCTTGTCTTAATGCTTTTGTCTTTGTTACAATTTCAGAAATAAGTTTGTCGCTAACTTTTTCATTCATAAAAACTCTTTTTGTTCCCGTGCAAACTTGCCCTGAATTACAAAATGCTCCCCAAACTAAACCGTTTGAAGTAAGTTCAACATCGGCATCATCAGCAACTATTGCAGCATCATTTCCTCCAAGTTCCAAGCAATATTTTATGTGTCGTGTGGCACATTCAATTGCTATTTCTGTTCCTGTTTTTACACTACCAGTAAACGAAACCATTTTTACTCCTTTGTTCTGCACCAATAGTTTTCCTGTTTTGCCGTCACCTGAAACTAAATTTAAAACACCTGATGGTAGCCCTGCTTTTTCAAATAGCTTTACTAAATATTCAGCTACAAATGTTGAATGTTCCGAAGGTTTAAAAACAACAGTGTTACCTGCAATCAATGCAGGGGCTAAAGACCACAAAGGAATTTCAAGAGGATAATTCCATGCTTTAATAATTGCAACAACTCCTAAAGGTTCAAAAAGAATTTGACTGCTCTTTGTTGCCCAAAGTTCTTGGTTTAAACTAAGTGTTTTACGATTCAATAATTCTTTTCCATTTTTCACATAGTAGTTAACCATGTCAGAAGATTCAATTACTTCAATGTCTGCTTCTGGAAGTCGCTTTCCCATTTCTTCGGAAATTAATTTCTTCAAAGTTGTAGCTTCTCCAATTGCACCATATTCGGCAACAAGAAAATCAACAACTTTTCCTACAATGGAAGTCCTTTCGTCAATGGATTTATTTTTCCAATCGGGAAAAGCATTGGTTGCTGATACAACAGCAGAGTTAACTTCATCTGCATTTGCAGAAAATATTTTTCCAAATGGTTCACCTGTTGAAGGGTTAAATGTTTGAATGGTTTCTTTGCCATCTGTCCATTTGCCGTTAATGTAAAATTGATTTTGTCTCATTTTATTTAGAAATTATTTTTTAAATAGTTTGTCCCAATTCCAAGCCACGCTAATAAATGCAATTATTAAAGTTGTGCTCAATGCAAGATAACCTAGTGTCACATTTTTATCTGTGCCAAAACTAAAATACATTTCAAAAGCTTTAAACCCAATACCAAAAAACACAAAGAGCAAAACTGAAATAACTAAAACGATTGAACCTCTCATAAGTCGCAAACGCCTCAATAGTTCAGTTTCCTTTTCTTCGTTTAATGTCGTTATATTTTTTTTAAGTTCATCAATGCTTTCATTCAATTCACCGATGTGAAGTTCAGCCGCTAATCTCTTTGACCTTTCAGGTGTAGTTCTTACAGGTGAAAACCAAATTACATCATCATAAAGTTGCTTGATTTTTAAATTAGCAGGCTCCCAGCCGTTGTAAATTTCCAATAAAGCATGAGAATAGAATACTGTAAGAAACATTGTATGCAAAAAACTTCCGTCAGAAAAAATTTGTTTTTCATCGCACATCCAACGAAGTGCTTTAAAAGTTGTATGGATTTCAGGTATGATTAAAGGTTCTTTGCTATCTTTACTTGATTGAGGTATTAAACTTCTAATACGCACATACGCATAAATAACTTTTATCGTATCAATGTGGCTGCCCCACATTCCATCAACTTGACTTTGTTCAAAGTAAACACATGCTCTAACTAATGCCTGTTTTGTTGAATGTAAAATTTTCTTGTGTTGTTTTTTTAATTCGGCATCCGCTTCATAATACTTGTAGAACAAGGCTATTGATTCAACTACTTCGGCTGTGCTAAAAAAATCATCCCACCAGTAAGTAATAACTTCTTCATCTTCGTCTGAAGTGATTGGAATAGTAAGCGTCTTTTCTGTTTTCGTATGAAGCAAGTATCTTACAATCTCAATTTCTATTTCACTATTTTGTTTGCCTGCTTCTTTCAGGAATTCTAAATAAAGTTCTGGAAAGTCAGAACGAATACTGATTAAGGTTGCAAGAATTTGTGCAACATCGGCTGGACCAAAAGGATATTTCACCTCTGTTTCCCACTTGCTAAATCTGTGGGAGAGCCAAACAGTTCCTTTCGTAATACACTTTTTTATTTCTACTTTTTCTTGGTCACTAAATTCATTTGCATATTCTTTTAATGCTTTTGCAATTGCTCTTATTACAACAGAAGTGTCCCATGTTACACCTTCCCAACTTATGAATTTATGGTCTGATGATTCCGTTTTCTTATCTACTAACCATCTTGCAACTGCTTTACTTTTGTATTTAATTTTTTGCTTTAAATCAGTTTCTTCTTTTTCGTCAAAAATTGAAACAACATTTATTAGAAAAAGAATACTTAAACTGGATTCCCATAAACTGTTTGACTGTTGAGCTAAAATTGAATTCTCCTCTTTGCCCAATAACCATGATGCAACTTCTTTTATTTGGTTCTTCTTGAGAACTTCTTTCAGAGTTGAGTCAAACGGTGTAAATGGTAGTTGCTCTATTTTAGTTTTGTCGTTCATTCTTGTTGCAAAGTTAGTTTTTTATGCGTTGGGGCAAAAGCAAATGTGAAGAAACTTGCGTTGGCTTGTGTGTAGCGTTGCTTCTCTTTTGCTTTTGCCGAAGCGTTGGCTTGTTTTGTCCATATTATTTACTGTCGGTTTATGTTAGCACTGTCGTTGTTTAAGGTTGCCGATAACGGTTTGTATATGGTTTGTTGCGTGTTTTAAGCACTAAAGTTAGTAAATAAATCATAGATTTAAAGCCTGCGAGGATTTTCATAAATAAGCAAAAACTAGCAATAAATTATATACGGTGTTATGCCCTTTTTTTATTTTTCACGTTCTGTTTTTAGCGTTGGCAAAGGCATACTCTTTGACAAGTTTTGGCTCGTGCGGTTGGCTTTTCGAGCGACTTGGCAATGTGTATGACTTTTTGCGTTGGCTTTTCATTTAAGGTTCTTTTTCTTTCGTTTCAAGTTTATAATTTCCAAGTCTTAGTAATGCAACAATTAGCAAAAGCATAACTGCTGATGTGTAATTTTTAGTCGTAAAAAAGCAATGAGCAACATTGTTTCTCAAATTCATTCCGTTTGATGTGAACATAAATTTAAAAAACGCAATATCGTCTTCTGGAATCAATGATTTTAGCTTTTCGTTATCCAATAATTTGTCGAAACCAATCCTTTCTTCTGTGCCGTTTCCTTTAATTTCTATTGTTTGAGCACCAATTATTCTTGATAACTCACGTAATAAACCTTCAAATTTTAATACCAAGCTGTCTATTGCCAAAATATAACCTTGAGGATTATGGTTGTTTGTTTTTATATCAATTTCTGTTTGAAAGAAAAAACTTTGTACAGATGGTGAAAGCAATTCAATCCAATTGAAACCTTGTGTTTCGTTGTTTGTGTCCAAATAAGTATAATCTTGACCGTACCAAGAATTGTTTTTTAAATAGTCAATTAAACTATCATAGGAAATTTTACCGCTTTTAATTCCCTTTGAAACAATAAGCCAAATGTGATTGATAGAAAAATTATTAATATGTATTGAGTAGGGGTTTATTCCGCCTGATTTGTTTTTGCTGACGTTTTTATTAATGTCAAATGTCATTGTAGAAACTAAATCGAGCATAACTGGTTTTATTTCTTCATTCAAGACAGCAGCTTTAGGCAATAAATTATCTAAAATCAAATATCCGTAGATATCCTTAGCATTACCGTTTTCGGTTAGTTGTGTAATTTTTTCTTTAATAGAATCCCACCATTGGTTTAAAAGCTTATTATATTTCTCATCTTCCAATTCAAAAGAAACCTTTTTGAGGTCAATAGTCTTTTTCGCTTGTTCAAGTAAAACGGCTGTTTCTTCAATTTTAGTTTTATTGTTTGCCTTTTTGTATTCTTCTAAAGCGTTTGTATAATAATGATGAGCAATAAAACCTTTGTTCTTTTCCTTTTCAAGTTGGGAAATATGATAATCGCCTAATTTTTCGTGAAATTCACTTGACGAAATGTTGAGTTTTGGGCTAAGAATTACGAGTAAGTTTAAATAACTTTCTAACACCCTTTCGTCTAAATTGGAAATTTTGTTTTTTGAGTAATCGTAGAATACTTGAGTAATCGAAGTGTCTATTTTTTTGCCATTCTCAATGATGAAATCCATCAATGAATACTTAGTGAAATCGTTTATTTTATCACTTTCCAAAAGCGAAACTAAATAATTTAGAATTTCATCTTTTTTGTGATTTACGGTTTGGCTAAGGATAAAGAGATTTTTGAAATACTTTCCAAATGAAAAGCATTGTAAATTATCATCAACTGAAAACGAAGAATTTTTTAAAAGGAATAAATAGCTTTCAATTGCTTCTTTGGCAAAATCAATGTGTTTTTGTGGACTTAACCAAAGCAAATGATTGTATTTTGCTTTGTATTTTGGGTTTGTAACGTTTTCTGACCGTACTTTAATGTAATCAAAGTTATCATCAAATAACTCTAATGTTGGATAAGCGTTTGAACCACTTTGAAATTTTGGAACGTGCAAGCCTTTCTCTATTGAGAAGTCAGCAAAAAATAATTCATAAGAACACAATTTCTTAGTGTTTTCGTCTGCTGTTTTATCTCGTAAAGCGGTGATGTATTTATACGTGTTTAAATCTAAATACTGAAAATTAGTATCGTTTTCAAGGTATTCGTAATATTCACCTAAATTATTAAAATCCATTTGGCTTAGTATTTACTCAATCTCAATTTTATCAATCTCTTTCATCAACCTATCCGTTTCTGAAAGTGCCACAATTATTTTTTGATAGTGTAAAATATCATCAAATTCTAAGGTTCTTCCTTGTCGGTCTTTAAGCCATTTTTGGGCAGGTTGGTAACCGCCAATATAAAATTCCCAAGCAGTTAACGGAATATTGTCAAAATACTGTTCATCATTTATCCATATTCTTCCAAGTCCTTTTTCTTCATCAAATAATTCCCAATCTTTTTTAGCAACTTTGGTTGTAATTATATTATCGCCACCTTTTGGATATGTTGTAATGAAATCGTCCACTTTTGGAGATTCTAACAAATGTATTTGGCGTATTTCTCCACCTAATTTTACCAATTGCCAAAATGTGTTTTTGTCTTTTGGATATGGGATTTTTGGAAAATCTGTTTTTAAGAATTCTTTAAATTCATTTCTGTATTTTCTTGAATGAAGAACAGCATAAATGAAGTCTAAAATATCAATTGGAGCAAAAGTATTTTCTTTTGTCTCTTTTTCATTTGTAAACGTTAAATCTAAATTTAGAGCAATTTTATTTACAATTTCTTGATTTAGATTTGGTTTTCTTTCTGTTGCTTGCTCAATGGTTTGTTGTCCGTTATTTTCTGGATATAAATAAAGTGGAAATAAATTCACACCACCTCTTCTGAACATATTTGCGTCAACTGGATGTTTAGAAACAGTTGTTAAACACCATTCAATGTTACCAACTGCCAAACCTTGTCTTCCAATGCCAATAAGTAAATTTTCCTTATTCGATATGTTTTGAATTAATTCCGTTCTTGGATAATCCATCATTACATAACTGAAATAACAAGGTCTGTTATCAAATGGTCTGTAACCACAAGAAATAATTTTTTTCTCCCAATTTACATCTGTTTGAATTTCTGTTCTTGCTTTTGATAATTTCCAATCTCTATTATCTTTTATATTATACTTATGATAAATTTCATCATTGCTAAGTTCTTTGTTTCTTAAATCAATTGCTCTGTTTCTTATTTCATTTTGGTTAAAGTCAACAGCAAAACTATCTCTGTGAGTTTGGAAACCCATTACATTTGTAAGGAATAATTCAGTTGGATTTATTCCATTGTTATAATCATTGTAAAGTTTTTCGTCAATATCTTTAAATAGATAACTGTTCTTAAATGGTGTAAATGTTTTGAAATCAATTGATTTTAATGAGTTCTCAATTAAGAAATTATATTTCAATTCTCGTTTTCCAAACAGGTCATAATGGCAAACCTCTCCTAATTCGTTTGTTTTCTTTTTTCCTGTTTTTACAAAAATATTTATTGAAACTCCTTGTTCTATATCAAATACATTTACGTCAACGGAGCCATCAGGAGCAGTTTCTTTTTTCTTGTTGTTTCCGTGTAAATCAATTGTATAAATCTTATCGTATGTTTTGAGTAAATGCCAACGCATTCCTCTAAAAGTGGGGTTGTCTAAAAAACCGTGAGGATTTATAAAAGCTAAAACTCCGCTTCCGTTTTTTTCAATGAAATGCTGACCATAACGTAAAAATTTCACATAATCATCATTGATAAATTTTGAGTTTTGTTCTTTTAGTTTTTCCTTTCCACCTGGTTCTTTTTTGTAGTCTTGCATTAAATCCATAATCCAATCTCCCTTATTAGCACTTTCTCCGCTGTAAGGTGGATTTCCAATTATACACATTACAGGAGTATCACGCTTAATATGGTTTGCTTCATTGGCTTCACTACTTAACCAATTGGCAAATAAAGTTCCTGTGTCTGGATGATATTCGTCTAAACTATTGGTTAAGTAAACTTTTGTCCGTTGGTCTTTTGTCGGTATAAAGCCTGTTTCTTTTAACAACAAATCTAATTGCAAATGAGCCATTGCATAACTCGCCATTAGTAATTCAAAACCGTTTAATCGTGGAAGCAAATGATTTTCTACATAACCGCTCCAAATACCTTCTTGTCCTTTAAATTTTTTGTTTACGTGCTTTATTACTTCCGCTAAAAAAGTTCCTGTTCCTGTGGCTGGGTCAAGAATTTGTACTTTGTGTACTTCTTGTTCCATTTGTTTGTAACCCGTTACAGAACGTTTGTCAGGAGTTTGAGTGTTTACAGTAATTTTTGTTTTTGAAGTGTCTGCTAAACCTTGTGGTAAATCAAATTCCGATTTAAGAATATCATCAACCGCACGAACAATAAAATTGACAACAGGAGCAGGAGTGTACCAAACGCCCCTTGCTTTTCTTAGTTTTGGGTCATATTCTGCCAAGAAAGTTTCATAAAAATGGATAATTGGGTCTTCCATTTTTGTAGTCTTTCCGTAATTTTTAAGAATTTCTTCTACATTACAGGCTAAGAATATTTCTGCAAGATTTTCTACAATCCATTTAATTCGGTCGTCAATATCGGGTCCGGCAATATAGCCGAATAGTTTTCTTAAAAATGGATTTGATTTAGGAATCAATTCAGCAGCTTCTTGTCTGCTAAAAGTATCTAAGGTTGGGTCGTGTAAACGAGCTGCAAACATTCCGTAAGCAATCGTTTGAGCATAAACATCTGCAAATCCTTTAGGTGTAATATCGTGAATCAGAATACTTTTAAAGGCAGTCATTTGTTCTTTAAGTGTACTGTCTTCATTATGAGTTTCATCACTGGTCAAAGCCTTTCCAATAACATCAGAAAGCAGGCGGGATTTGCCCGCCATCATTTCTGCTAATTTTTTGGAACTTTTTATGTTTTGTCCAATGTGTACACAAAAGTCTTTTATAAGATTTTCAAACCTTGCGAAATTTTGAAATAGAGCAATAATTCCTTTTTCTGTTATTTCCGCAATGGCTATTTTGGTAATAAATTCTCCATCATTGTACAAATGAAAATCTATGTAGTCCGTGAAAATCAGATTGTCTAATGATGCTTTGTAGCGGTCAAATTGTTCTTTGTTTACGGATTTCTTTTTCCCTTCAAGGTCTTTGTCGCCAATGTCTTTTGCTTCAATAAATCCTACGGGAATATCTTTTTTTGTCAAGATGTAGTCAGGTGCTCCGCAAGATTGTCTTTTTGGTTCGTTGGTAGCTCTGATTTCTGGAACTAAACTTTCCAATAGCTGTTGTAAGTCGCCTCTAAAAGTATGCTCCGTTGCATTTCCGAGTTTGTATCTCTGATTTATGTTGTCAATGTAATTTTCTATTGTCATATTTCAATTCTCATTATTCTCGGTGAGCGTTGGCAAAAAATAGCTCTTTTGGTTTTTTCTGCGTTGGCTTTCGTGTCGGCAAAAACCAAATGTGCTATTTGTGCGGTTGGCTTTTTTTTTTAATTGGGCATAACGTGCGTGTATGTGTAATGTCCATTTATTTAGGCATTACATATATCCCCACTATATAATACCTGTAAGTTAAAACATCTTTTGAAAATTACATTATATTTATTTAAAGAAGTTTTCCCAAATGTTCTTTTATGTGAGACAATCTTCAAACAATTAAACCGAAGCAAGCCAGAATTAAATGTATGCTCATCATGTGTGTTTAAACTTTCTAGTAATAATCCCGTATGCATAAATAAGAACCACAAGAGTGTCGTGCCATTTGTTCATCAATGATACAGCAGTCTTCTATATTTGAGCAAAATAATTCCATCTAAAATTGCACCACACCACAGCTAACGTATGTAAAGCGCTATTGTGTATTGATTTTGTTATAATTCCAGTATTCATTGGGTTTGATGCTTAAAAGTGGTAGTTGCTTGTGTTCTAAACCCATATAGACTCTAGACTCCCCATAGTCATGAATAAAAGAGCTACCCTCGGGTGTTTTCTAATCAAATGTTTTTTGAGCTGAGATTTTGTTTTAGTAGTAGGTTCTTTCTAGTAAAGATTAATTACTTACCTATAAATTAATCTTTGTTTCTAATTCCACGAACGAAAGGGGCAAGTGTAGGACAAAATATCAATAAAAAAAGCCACAAGAAATTGATTATCAATAACTTATGGCTTTTCGGAGTAGCGGGAACAGGACTCGAACCTGTGACCTTTGGGTTATGAGCCCAACGAGCTACCAGCTGCTCCATCCCGCGATGTGGAGTGCAAATGTAAGGCGAATAATACTGGTTACCAAACTATTTACTAATCTTTTTTTCTTTGCTCTTTTTTCTCAATTGGATGTTGACCACCTCAACCCCTAAGGCAAAAGCAACAGAGAAATACAAGTATCCTTTGGGAATATGAAAATGAAAGCCATCTGCAATTAACATCACACCAATTAGAATTAAAAAGGAGAGCGCTAAGATTTGTAAAGTAGGTTGATTGTTGATGAACTCACTGATTTTACCTGCAAAAGCCATCATTACAAAAATGGAAACGACTACTGCGATAATCATTACCACAACGCCCGTGGCTAAAAAATGAGCTTGATCAGGCTCAACTTCAATCAATCCAATGGCTGTAAGGATAGAATCGAAAGAGAAAACCAAATCTAGTAAAACAACTTGCGCAAGAATGGATGCCATGCTTACTGCTTTTTTTGGTTCGCTTGCACCTTCTCCTTCCCCTATGTCCTCTACTTTATGGTGCATTTCACTTACACTTTTTGCTAGGAGGAATAAACCACCAAATATTAGGATTAAATCTCTAAAACTAATTGGCAAGGGCTCTTTAAGAAAAAGAAAACTCGGTATGGTGAAAATTGGACTGGTCAATCTAATAATCCACGTGATAGCCAATAGGAGCATCACTCTAAATACCATAGCAAGCAACAAACCAATATTTCTGGCTCTTTTTTGCTTCTCTTTTGGTAGTTTATTGGTTACAATTGAAATAAAAATGATGTTATCAATGCCTAGGATAATCTCTAAAAAGATTAGGGTTATTAGAGCGATTAACATTTCTGGAGCCAGTATTTCTTGAATCATGCTTTATTGGATTTAGAATGCGAAATTAAGTTATTTTCTATCAAATAATTTAATTTAAGAAGACTGGCAATGGATATCGAATCTCTAATTTCTCCATTCAATACCATTTGAATAGCAGCTGAGATATGCAGTTTTTTAATAAACAATTCTTCCGTTTCTTCTGGCATTGCTTGTTCATAAAGGAGGTCTTGTGCTAGATAGGTAACAGAGACCTCATCACTCACAGAATTAGAAACTTGTGTTTCTAGGATATTTGTCCAAATCTTTGCAGAAATACCTGTTTCTTCGAGTAGTTCCCGTTTTGCCGAATCAAGGGGGATGTCTTTTTTACTACTACCACCCATTGGAATTTCCCATTCAAAGGAGTTCAGGGTATAGCGATATTGTCCAATTAAATAAGTATTACCCTCTTCATCTAAAGGGATGATTGCTACAGCAATATTTTTAAAATGCACCACACCATAAATACCGTCACCTCCATTGGGATTAATGACTTTATTTTCTACAACTTTTATCCAAGGGTTGTCGTATTTTGTTTCAGACTTAAGCGTTTGCCAAGGGTTTTTATTTTTATTCATGGATATGATTTTGAAAAGTTTGAATTCCTTTAACAGCAGTTGCTTGGATCTTTATAAAATCGAGGGGAATGTTATCAGGGATATTTGGGTCGATAATGAATTTTTTAGCATGAGCTGGCGCATAGTGAATTAAGCCTGCGGCGGGATAAACTAAAAGGGAAGTTCCGATAACAAGCAGTAAGTCAGCTTCTTGCACTTGATTTATTGCAATTTCTAACAGAGGTACTTCTTCGCCAAACCAGACAATGTGAGGCCGCAATTGACTCCCCATTTCACATAAATCTCCCAATACAATATCTTTCTTGCATTCATAAATTATTTTTTCTCTTAAACTACTTCTGGATTTCAACAATTCCCCATGCAAATGAAGTACCTGAGAAGATCCAGCACGTTCATGAAGATCATCTACGTTTTGTGTTACAATTTGTACTTTGAAGTCTTTTTCAAGTTCAGCTAAAATAGTATGCGCAACATTCGGCTTACTCCTTAAAGCTTGCGCCCTTCTCTTATTGTAAAAATCAAGGATTAGTGAGGGATTTTTTAACCAACCATCATAAGAGGCCACCTCCATAATGTCATGATTCTCCCATAGGCCATTGGCATCTCTAAAGGTTTGGATGCCACTTTCTGCGCTAATACCCGCTCCGGATATGACCACTATTTTTTTCACTAAATTAGACGCTTTATGGTTTTTATAAAATGCGTGTATTTTTTTATTTCTTTATTGTAAATACCGATATGATCTAAAGTGTCTATTCTTACTTTGCCGCTAGCATGAATGATTTCATTATTCCCAAGGCAAATACCCACGTGTGTTATTTTATCTTCCTTGCCAAAAAAAGCCAAATCGCCTACTCGTGCCTCGCTTACAAAATTTATGGTTTCGCCTAAATTTGCTTGTAAGTAGGCATCTCTAGGAAGGGCAATATTGAAAAAACTAAAGACCATTTGAGTATAGCCAGAACAATCAATCCCATAGGGACTTCTTCCTCCCCATAAGTAAGGCGCATTGATGTACTTTAATGCAATTTTTTGAAGGTTTGTAATTGCATTTTTCTTAAAGTCAATGGCTTTGCCATTGAAGAGGTATTTCTCTTTTTCAATGCTAAAATTAAGGCCGTCAAAATTGGGCAATCGACTGCCCAAAACGAGGGGAATTGAAAGGGCGTTAAATTGACAAGCGTGAGAGAGGTGAAAACTTAAAAAATCTGCGGAAACTGGGTTTTTTGTAATTTTATATTGCTTTGAGTCAACCCAACCTTCATAATTGTCGTAAATACATTTAATGAATGACCAATTTTCTTTTAATTCTAAAATTTCTATCGCTTCACCAAACAGTATTTGCGATATCATTTCGGATTTATCGCTGTCCTCAGCGCGCACGGGAGATAATGCTACATTACAGAATGCATGGATCATAGAAGAAGGTACAATTTTTGTAATAAAGTGCTAAGTTATATTTTTAATAATTTGTTCGCAACTTTATGGTTATGAAACTCGTTATTCTTATATTTGGATGTTCTAAAATGCTTGATTATGATTAAAAGGCTAGCCTTTTTACTGTTGTTACTATGTTTGACCCACTTTGCAAGTGCGCAGGTTAATGCCGCTTACACCTTAAATCAAACGTCTGGATGTCCGAATCCATTTTTATTAATTGCTTCCGACAATAGTACGGGTCCAGGTGCTCCTACTTCATGGAGTTGGCAGTTGACCGGCCCTCAGAATTTCACTTCGAACACGAATCAATTATCAACAACCTTGAATACCCCGGGGTTTTATTCACTTACGCTTACGATTTGTTATGGTGCGGGAAATTGTGACACAGAAACGCAAACTAATGTCATACAAGTATTTGCAAGACCAACGGTAGCCATGACTTATAGTCCATTGCAGGGATGTCCCCCTCATCAGGTATGTTTTGATGGAACATTTACTGCTGGGTGTGGAACCATTGTTTCCTCAGTTATAGATACGAAGGACGGAACAGTTTATTCAAATATCGCGGATGTTTGTCATACTTACGTAAACTCGGGAACATACAATAATATCACAGTTTCAGTTACGAATTCTTGCGGTTGTATTACCACTACAACTGTGAATACCCCTATTACGGTTTCACCTGCTCCCATAGCTAACTTTTCAAATACTGCGGCTTATTCTTGTTCCGCTCCATTGAGTGTTACCTTTACCAATACCTCAACAAGTACTGTCGCAGGGACCGTCTATCAATGGAGTATCCCTGGCGTTACTTTAGCGAATCCAAATGCAACAAATTTTACACGATCTTTTTCAATTGGGACTTATGATGTTCAATTGATTGTTACCAACCCAAATGGTTGCTCAGATACGATTCTGAAACCACAACTTGTGGTGGTAGGAAACCCTATTTCCAACTTTACTGCAAATGTGACTAGTATTTGTGCCAATAGCGCTGTAAATTTTACCAATACTTCATCCGCAGGAGCGCTTTCTCAAGTATGGACTTTTGAAGGCCATGGAACGTCTAATGCTTTAAATCCAATAAAAGTTTTTACTATACCGGGAACTTGGGATGTGAAATTAGTATCAACCTATGCTGGAGGTTGTGTTGATTCAATCACTAGACTAAATTATATCACGGTTTTTCCTCTACCAGTAAATAGCTACACAGTTACCAATGCCGCTGGATGTCAGGTTCCTTTTACAACTTCTTTTTCAAATACTTCAACTGGGGCCACTAGTACTAATTGGACTTTCCCAGGAGGAACACCAAACACTTATACGGGTAATGGTCCCGTAAGCATAACGTATAATACCTTAGGGAATAAAAACATTACAATGTCTAGCACTTCGTCATTTGGTTGCACTGCAAGCACAACTTTCCCTAATGCGGTTGTTTTAGGCGCTCTTCAAGTTCAAGCTACCGTAGATTCATCCAATGGATGTATTCCATTGACCTCTATGTTTAGCTATACTTTACCATTTGGACAAGTTTCAGGAACGCAAAGTTGGACCTTGCCTGGAAGCAATATTGGAAGTTCAACCGCCGCCAATCCAACGGCTATTTATAATTCAGTTGGATGTAATTCTTTTACACTTAACGTTACGACGGCAAGTGGATGTGTAGGAACAGTAACTGTTCCTAATGCAGTCTGTGCCGGCACCCCTCCTTTAGGTGGTTTTACTGTGACACCTAGTTCAATATGTTTTGAAGAAGAAGATGTTTGTGTTTCTTTTTTAGGGATTGGAGCGGATACAATTTTATGGGATTTTGGTGATCCTTCTCCTCCACAATTTGCGTCGCCTAGCGCCAGTGTTTGTCATTCGTATTCTGATGACATTGGAGATTTTACAATTACAATGATTGCTTCTCAAAATGGTTGTTCTGGAGATACTGTAACCTATATAGATACCGTTCATGTTCTTGGACCTATTTCCAAGTTTAGTTCAGCATTTATAAGTTGTACAGATTGGAATACTTTTAACTTTACAGATGAATCTATTCAAGCAGATTCAGTTTACTGGGATTTTGGCGATTTATCAACTACGCTTGATTTTTCAAGTTTACCTAATCCAAATTGGGTATATCCTTTGCTCAATGTAATAACGACCTATTCTGTAACTCAATATACATATAACTTTACCACAGGGTGCGAGCACGAAGTTACAAACGTGATTAGTGTTTTTCCTCCTAATGCGCAATTTACCTACTCAGATACTATTGGCTGTGCGGCTAAATTAATTACATTTACCAATGTTTCCTTGGACATTGTCAATAATAATACTTTCACTAGATGGAATTGGGTAGGAACAAACCAGTTTGTGGGAGCAGGTCAAAATGTTATATGGAATAATAGTATTGTTCGAAATTTTACTTATGGCACTCCAGGGGTCTATGGTGTAACGATGAGAAATATTGATAGTCGAGGTTGTGCAGATACTTTAACGAAACCAAACCTCATAACAATACACGGTGTCATCCCGGGGTTTAATCAGGATGTGAGTAATGGGTGTGCGCCTTTAACGGTTAACTTTACAGATACTTCCCAAGCACCACTGACTTATATTACTTCTTGGCATTGGGATTTTGGTGACTTGACTACAACCGCCGACACCTCTAATTTGCAGAACCCTACTTTCACTTATGTAAATGCGGGGAGTTATAATGTCACGTTGACAGCTACTGATAGTTTCGGGTGTACGGAAATAGCAACAAAAATAATTGTAGTAAATACGCCTTTTGCTAGTTTTGCCCTTTCAGATACCTTCCTTTGTGCTAATCAAAGTGTATCCATCACAAACTTAACTTCAGGAAGTGGTTTAAGCTACAATTGGCAGTTCTCAAATGGGACTCCTAGCAGTAGTGTGCTAGCTAATCCGCCTGCCGTTACTTTTAATACAGAAGGGTTTCAAACTCTTTTCCTACAAGTTACAAGTGCTCTTGGTTGTACAGATGATACCACCATTACCTTGCCCGTTTTTAACGTGGCAGCTAATGCTTTTGCTAGTATTGATTCTATTTTATGTTTCGCGAATGTTGTTCCAATTAACTTTACGAATACTTCGGTTAACAATGTAAATCCATCTACTGTTTTTTGGGATTTAGGAAATGGTACCTCATCCAATTTAATGAATCCCTCAGCAATCTATAATTTAGCGGGTAATTACATTGTATCAATGTCTATTAGCTCATACGCTGGATGCAGAGATACTATTGTGGTAGATACTATTTTTGTTGGAGGACCATACGCTACAATTGGCGTATTAGATAGAGATACCGGTTGTGTTTGCGAAACCATTAATTTCAAAATTACCACTTGGAATACATCCAATCCTTCCTTTATTAGTGGAGACGGTGGAATTATAACTTATGTACCAAATGGTCTAATTGGAGATACTATTTTGGATACGATTTCTTATCAATATTGTCAAACGGGCTCATTTGAACCTCAAATATTTATTAATGATGGCACTTGTTCAGGAGTTATTAAATTAAATGATTCGATTAGAATTGATAGTTTGATCGTAGATTTTTCAATTGGAAGTTTTTCGGCATGTGATTCAGGTGTTGTTTGTTTTAATGACTCTTCTTATAATTTTGTGGCAGATACCCTTGGAATTGCCTTATGGACTTGGGACTTTGGCGATGGAGGAACAGCTAATTTACAAGACCCCTGTCACTTCTATTCAAGTCCTGGCTATTATGATGTTTCCTTGACTGTACTTAGTAATTTTAACTGTGTGGAAACGCTTGTTAAACAAATTTATATACCCACTAGTCCCGTTGTTTCAATTGTCACCGCAGTTGTAAGCGGATGTATTGGCTTGAATTCTTTCTTTTTAGATTCTACCGTTGTCGATACGAATACGTTTATTCAAAGTTGGTACTGGGACTTTGGTGATTCTTCTACGACCACGGACACTTCTACTACTCAAAATCCTTCCTATGTCTTTAATACTGCAGGTCTTTATAACGTTACCTTAACCGTTGTGGACACTTTTGGATGTACTAATATGGATTCTGTAATCATCGAAGTATTTCCCTTGCCTTTTATTTCAGCTGGACCTGATGTGCTCATTTGCCAAAATGATAGTATACAATTACTAGCTTCTGGTGGTATTAGCTATAGTTGGGTTCCTAATTATAATATAACGAATGATAGTGTTGTGGATCCTTTTGTATATCCATATCAAGATACAATATATGTTGTGGAAGGGGTTGATGTAAATGGATGTCCGAATTGGGACACCTTGATGGTGGAGGTGAATCAAGTTCTGGCTAATTTCTCTTCAATTTCTGTTTGTCAAGGAGATACGAATGTTTTTGTGGACCTTTCAACTTCGGATGGGGTAATTACTTCATGGACTTGGAACTTTGACGATCCAACAAGTGGAGTGGCAAATAGCGCTTCAATTCAAAGCCCAACACATTATTTTATAGCTCAAGGTGGATACAATGTAAATCTTACAGTTGGGGATTCTAACGGATGCCAATCGGATTCTAGCATTCAAGTTTTTGTGCTAGATGCACCAACAGCTAGTTTTGTTGGAGATTCTGTATGTGTTGGCTTAGCGAATACATTTAACTCCGCAGCATCAAATGGAGGAGGAGCGCTTATTGTAGAATATCATTGGGATTTTGGAGTTAGTGGTGTAGCAACAGACACCTCCAATGTAGCTAACCCTAATTTTACTTATCCTTCTTCAGGATTGTATACCGTGTGTTTAACAATTACTTCAAATCAATCTTGTGCAGGAAATACAGATGATACGTGTTTTGTAGTTCAAGTTTATCAATTACCAAATGCTTCTTTCTTAGCGGATACAGCTTGTTTTGGACATCAAAATAATTTCACTGATTTAAGTTCTCTTGGAGATGCAGGCATCTTGACTAGTACCTGGAATTTTGGTCAAAATATTGGAGATACGCTATTAATTAACGGCTCTCCTGCAAGTACACAATTTACTTATGCAACTATTGGACAATATTCAGTTAGTTTAACTTTAGTAGATTCAAACACCTGTGCAGATTTAACAACGAGTACGGCGTTTTTATTCGCTGCTCCAGTTGCTGATTTTTCTTTTGTGACGGCTTGTCAAAATCAGAATAATCAATTCGTAAGCATACCGATTGCTGGGGCCTCTTCTAATTTGTCTTACTATTGGGATTTTGATGAAGGCGCTGGAATTGTATTAGGTGATAGTCTTCAGGATTTCTCTTTTGCACTTACTGGGAATCACAATGTTTCGCACGTCATCTCAGATGCTTTTGGTTGCTCTGATACCATTGTGCAGGCTGTAAATATTCAACCAGCACCTACGGCTGTTATTACTGGTGACAATACGGTTTGCAGAGGAACCAGTACCAATTTAAGTGGCGCTTCCTCCGTCGTAACAATCTTCCCTGTTACTTATAGTTGGAATATAAGCTCTAGCCAAACTTCAAGTATCAATTATAGCCCTAATGCTAACAATACAATTTTACTAACTGTTACGGACGGAAATGGTTGTTTCGATACGACGTCATTGTTTATAGATGTTTTGGAGACCCCAGAGATCAATATGACTTGGACAGACGCATGCGAGGACATTCAATTTAGCCTCAGCTCTAGCGTTGTGCTTGGGGATGCGGCAATTAGCAGCTATGCTTGGACTGTAACGAGCAACAATTTTGGAACGAGCTCTTTTGCTTCACAAAACATAAACTTCACGGTGCCTACCCTAGATACTTTAGGAGTTTCATTAGTGGTTGTGGATGCAAATAACTGCATTGATAGTAGTTTTCAAACTATTTTTGTGGATGAACAAGTGATTGTTGATGTGCTTATTTCTGATTATGTTATTTGTCCCGGCGATTCACTAATTCTTAATTTAAACAACCCAAGCCAATTCTTGGTAAGTGGCGTGGGAAGTGTACTTTGGTCTCCGAATTCAGGTATCAATGATGTGAATGGAGATTCTGTAGTTTTGAATCCTTCTGTAGCAACAACATATACCTTAATAGCTAATAGTACTTTAGGGCAATGTCCTCCTGATGATAATAATGTAATTCGAGTTGCGGTAGCACCAGATCCGTTTATTTCAGTGAGTGCTGTTCCTAATCCCGTATTGGTAGGTGCCGTTTCCAACATAGGTACTTCTGTTGTTCCGTTTAATGTGAGTACGGATAGTATAATTTGGGATAATTCTTCTGGAACATTGAATACAGATTTTGGATTCAATATTGAAGCGAGCCCTTTGGCTGAAACAGTTTATCCATTTGAACTCATTTATTACTACGATACCTTGAGATGTGTGAAAGATACGTCTATTACCATCTTTGTAATTACGGAATGCAATGGTGAAATTATTTATGTACCGAACATTTTTACGCCAAATGATGATGGCAAAAATGACGAGTTTAAAATAACTGGTTATGGTATTGATGTCATTAATTATATCCGAATCTTTGATCGTTGGGGACAATTAATGTTTGAAGGTCAAGATATTGAGTTTACAAATGGCCGCATGAATAACGGCACAGGATGGCAAGGAGATAATAAAGGAGGACAGAAATGTAATTCAGGTGTATTTGTTTATACCTATGAGTTAATCTGTGCTAATGGAGATGTGGTAAGAGGTAGTGGAAATGTAACTTTAATCAAGTAGTAGTTTATGAAAAATTTATTTTTATTAGTAGTTCTCTGTTTTTGCAGTTATAGTTTTTTATATAGTCAAGATATTCATTTCACGAACTACAACGCACAGCCGCTAATACTCAATCCAGCACTTACAGGTTTGAATGGATGTGATTGGAGGGTGGGAGCAAATTTTAAAGCGCAATGGCTGGGCGTATCTGGAGGAAACACCTATAGAACATCTTCTGCATACGCAGATTTTGCAATGGGGAAACCAACTAAATTCTCCAACTTTGGAGGGGTGGGGATTTCTTTATTCTCAGATCAGGCAGGAGATTTGAATTACAACACGAATAAGGTAGATGTTTCTTTTGCATATCACATCATGTTAAATAAAAGAGCAACGTCTTCATTGTCTGTTGGACTACAAGCCGGTTTTGCCCATAGGGGTTTTGATCAAAGTAGAGCGCTTTTTGCTTTTGACCCTATCACAGGAGATCCAATTGCGAGTTCAGTAGAAACTTTTGATGCTCAAACAAGATTTTATGGCGATGCAGGTGCAGGGTTTTTGTATTCAACGTCTCCCAAGAAAAATTCAAATTACTTTTTTGGATTAGCATTACAACACCTGAACCAACCTAATGTTTCGAGCTTTAACATTAATAGAGACCAAAGCGAAAGGATGTACATGAAGATTACCATACATGGGGGTGCCTTAATCCCTTTAAATGACCAGTTAGGCCTTATGCCAGGCTTTATGTTCTTAAAGCAAGGACCTACTTACGAAGCTAATTTATCTGCTTTAATGAAATACAAGTTTAGCAAGGTTCCAAATGTAAATACAGCCATGTATTTTGGGGTAATGTATAGAGTGCAAGATGCCATTGCATTAATTGCTAGAACGGATGTAAAAGGTTTTCAAATTCACTTTAGTTATGATTTAAACTTGTCAAAATTGACGAGTGCGTCTAAAGCCAATGGAGGACCAGAAGTAGCTGTAGTTTATACAGGATGTTTTAATAGAAAGAATAACCAGCGATATTGTCCTGCCGGATTTTAGAATTATAACAAACGTTTAAATAGCTTGAACGTTTTTCATTAACCAAGCATCTTTAATCTTTTGCTCGTTTAAGATTGTTTTTGCTGTTAGTAAATTCGAATCAGCAAACATGCATACTCTATATAGCCCTTTAACTGAAGGTAAAATATAGGTATCTTGACCTTTAGAAAACATTGCCCCTTCCATTCGTTCCGCATTGCTTAAAGAAGCATAAGATCCTACAACAATATAATAGCCCGTAGCTAACGCTTCATTTTTGATTGAGAAAAGTCGCCCAGACTGGTAATCTTCTTTTTGATCACTTGGTTGAATATTAGATTCGGTATAGTGTGCTACACTATTATCAAAACTTTTAATGAAAGTGTCGTTAGGAAATAACATATCTACAAATCCCGCTTGATGCGTTGCTGCGGATGGAATACCAGTATTTGTTGCTATTAAAACAGAAATTCCGGCCATTAACAAAACAGAACTTATCAAACCAACTATTGGCAGCTTTGATTTCTTTCTTGCGTTGACTTTTCTTTCGCTCTTTACAGATTGGGCAAAAGCTTTCGCCGTTTCCTTGTTCTCTTTAGCAATGACTCTTTTGGTAATTGGTTTAATATGAAATTGACCCAATCCAAAAGTATTCTTATCTATTACATTACTTACAAAAGGTTTGAAAACAATTTGATTATTTTCTCCAACAGAAAAAGCGCCAATTTGCTTTAAACTTAAATGCTGCTCTTTTCTTAAGGTGTAACTTAATTGATTCGAGAACATTAATACTTTGTTCTTTGCTTCTTGATAAGCCAACGTGTAATTACTCATGACTGCACCTGTTAACAATTCATCGTCGTGAACTAAACTAGCATTAAAAGCAATTTGCTTTGAAGGTGGATAAATAGTGGTTTGATGAATACTACTGGGAACCGACTTTAAAATAAAGCCTCCAAATCCGGGCAATACAACACAGGGGTTATTTTTCAATAACTCAAGGATATGCTTTTCAAACTCAATATTCATTCTTTAATATCTAAATTGTACGCCAACCATGGCATTAAATCCAAAGGTAGGATAATTATACCATTTTTGGTATTTAAAATTAGCTAAATTATTTAGCTGCGCAAAGAAAGAAAGATATTTTGTAAATTGATAATCCGCTCCTAAATTAATGTCGACCATACCCTTGATTTTTTGCGCATCACCATTGATATCTCTGCCAAAAGCTCCTGCCACACCAAACAATTCCGCTCGCATCAGGAGCTTTTCTTTTAACAAATAGCTCGTGCTAAAGTTGGTATTAATCATTGGTAGATGCCAAGCTTTAGCCTGACCATCTGGTTCGTACAACATGAAATCGAAAGTCAATAAGCTTCTCAATTTCTTATTCCAATCATAACCCGCTTCCACATTGATATTAATTACCGTCATGCTTTTGTCGTAGACCACGTTAAATCGACTCATATCTAAAGTGTCGTTCACATACAAAGGCATCTGTTTGATTACTTTATTAGAGAATCGAGCGTTCCAACTGAATTGTTTTACGCTCCCTTTAAAACCCGCCATGCGATCTTCCACTCTGCTATTTTCCAACATAATGTCGTAGTTGATGTTTGGATTTTCCTGCGCAAAATTCAAATAAGTATTTTTCTGCAATCTTCTACTCCAACCTGAATAGAAAATCAAGTAGTTTTTGTATAAACGTTTCTCAGTATACAATTTCGGGTAAATATTGAACTGCTGGTCATCATTAATGTCACCCGCTGCAGCTACGAGGCCTGCTGTCAATTTCCAATCATCATTATTGAAGGTGTAATCACCCCCAAATTGGAATACTTCTCTTTCTAAATCTCCACGATCAGGAGCAGAAGGGGTGTAGTTGCTGATGTCAATATCTGCCATGATATTGAAGAAATGTTTGTTCTTCATTACTTTGGTGAAGTTGGCTTTGTAGTTTAAAAACCATTCATTTACTTTGAAGTTGTCATTGGCGAAAGAAGTAGAAATCACCTGCTTGTGATCAAAATTCTTATCACTAATTGCAGCATTTTTAATGTAAATATCGCCACCTATTTCACGAACCCTGTGCTTTATATCTTTTGATTTAAAGGTAGTATCCTCTGAATTGTAACCATAGAAATAATCTACATCTTGCTCAAATTTAAAGTTGACGCCTAATTCCGTTTTCTTAATGGTGTACTTTACAAAAGCACCAACATTGTTATCCATGAATTTTTGATTCTCTCTGTTACCATAGGCAGACAAATGCTTATAGAAAGCACCAAACTTCAGATTTTCCGCTTCATTATTGATATAAACAATCTCCGCTAAGGGCGAGAATTGAGAACCAAAGCCCAACTTGAGGTATGAACTGTTATATTTTTCTGACGATACTTTCGGAATAGAGTAAGGCTTCATGGTATGAGGAGGATACTTTAATTCCATTAGTTTGCTAGGCACACTATAGTTTAAAGCGGGGCTTGGCAATACTACTTCGGAAATACTTGGATTCACATTTATCTTTTGTGCATCCGCAATTCTAGCTTCGTACTCTTTAGAAACCGTAATGTCTTCTGTTTCCAAATTAGAATCTCCTTGAGCGCTTAGTTTCGCTAAAGCGAAAAGCACAAAAAGTAGACTTAGTTTTATGTGTAAGTTCATGGTAGTCATCCTTAATTATTATCAAATTCAATGGTATCTGCAGGCACCAAGTTCAAATCAATTTTAGAGTTTTTAAGCTCATCCGCTTTAATTTGAGCTAGTTTATCCTGTGCTGCTTGCAATAAGGCCGAATCGCCAGTATAATTGTCTACAATACTCTGAAGCGTTGCTTTGGCTTGGAAGGCATTGTCCAACATCACATAATTATCTGAAATCAAAATAAAGGTTTTTACCACCCAGTATTCGTAGGAGGCATAATTGTTCTTGATTTTGAAACAGGCCACGTTAGAAGATTCATACAAATACTTCTTGTTTAAAATGTAAGCTAAACTATAAGCAGACTCTGCTTTGATAGCACTGATGTTAATGGTGTTTACAATTTGTTGGAAGTAACTTTCCGCCTCTTGGTATTTATTTTTTTCTAACAAGGCTTTTGCTTTGTAAAACGTAGCTTCCGTTTTTACTTCCTCTTTAATGGAATTGTTATTCAATACCGCGGTTGCATTTAAAATTACTTCGTCGTATTTCTTCAATTTAAAATTGCAACGCAGCAATCCAATAAGCGCAATTTCTTGATTGCTCTGAACGCTTGCCACCTGATTTAACTGCTCATAGAAAAGTATAGCTTCGGCGTAATTTGCATTCACCTCGTAGGTAATGTAGGTCGCTTTTAATAGAGCGTTTTCTTGAAACTTGTTTGCTCCATAACTAATCACTTTTTTGTAATCCGTCAGGGCTGAGGAATATTGATTTGCTTTAAAGAAACAATCTGCTCTGAAATAATGTGCAGAAACAATGAAATTTCCGTTCGGGAATAAACTAATGTATTCGCTTAAGGATGGAATAGCCTTGGCGCAGTTACCACTCAAGTATTGACCCTCTGCAGATTCCCAAACTAAGCTGTCTTGCTCCGAAGCTGAGATATTTATTCCCGCTTGATTTTGCACGAAGCTTAAGTATTCATTTGGCCTACCCAGATATACAAACAATTCTTTCAATGCTTTCAACGCTTCTTGAGCTTCTTCCGTGTTTTTGTAGTCTAAAACAACTTTCTTATAGGCGGTTAATGCTTTTTCTTCCTGTTGCGTATTGAAGAAAGCCAAACCTTGTTTTAAATAGCCTTTAGCCGCATAAGGACTTGAAGGATAACTTCCAGTTAATATTTTCAGCTTCACTAAAGCATTGTTAAAGTTTCCTGCTGCGATATATGCAGTACTCATTTCATAAAGCGCATAGTCCTTATAAATATTGTTAGGAAATTTGCTATTCAAATATTCAAGCGTACTTACTTTGTCATTATAGTTTTTTTGCAAACCATTGATTACACTTTTTTGAACTAAGGCATATTCTGCTCCTTGCCAATTTTTGTTGATTACTTCATCATAGTTACTAATGGCTTTAGAATAATTCTTCGTCATCAATAAACAATCCGCATTTCTTAAAAATGCATCAGGAATAATTTTTTGATTGGTGCTGTTCACAATTCCAGGACTCTTGATGGTTTGCTCAAAAAAGCTGGCTGCGTTGGAATAGCTTTTTAACTTAAAATTGCAATAGGCAATATTGTAATTCGCTAAGGTGATGGAAGCAAAATCCTCGCTTTCTGGGTCCTTCATATTGAACTGCTTGTACTTAGAAAAACTAGCGGCAGCGCTTGCATAGTCGTCCATTTCGTATTGTATATTCCCCTTTAAGAAGTGAGACAAGGCATTTACGTTATTATCAACGGGCTTTTTCAAGGATTTATCTACCGTTTTTAAGGCTTCTGTATATTTTTTATCATTGTACAATTCAACTGCTCTGTAGTAGCAAACCAATTGGTATACTTTGTCTACCGAAGGTCCACTCACACTATAGCTCTCCAGTATTTCAATGGCTTTGGCGTAGTTTTTAGTCTCTAAAAGTGCTTGACTTAACAAGTTGCCCGCTTCATTGACATAGGGACTTTTCGGGTAACTTTCCATGAAGGAGCTTAAGCTTGTAATGGCTTGATTCATAAAACTCAATTCATAGGAAAGTTTAGCGTATTGAAAGGTGGCTACTTCCTTTATCATGTCATCAAATTTCATAGACGACGCCTGACCAAAAGCAGTTCTTGCTTTGTCTTTATCCCCCGTTTTTAAATAGCAATCCGCCAAGCAATAGATTGCGTTTTGGCCAAGGGCGTCTTCCACTACATTCAATTGCTGAAAATTATTTACAGCATCTCTATAATTGGCTGTTTTGTATTGGGCATAGGCCAATTGGTACAATTCTTCCTTACTCACTTTGGTGGCATCACTCACATAGGCTTCAATCAATGGAACCGCAGCCTCGTATTCACCTAATTCAAAATGAGCTTGACCTACAATATGAGCAATCTCTTTAATGTTCTCCGTTTTAGGATTGCTGAGCAAAGGAGAAGCATAAGTAATTACTTTGTTATAATCTTTCCGCAAGAAGTAGATCTGTGTTAAATAGTAAGGGATAGCATCCTTGTAAAGCTTAGAATCCTTTAGGGCTAGGAAGTTACTTTCCGCTTCCTGATAGTTTTCTTCATAGAAGGAAATGAAGCCATAATAATACTTTGCTGGGTCGCTGTATTGATGTTTGGCATCTTTTATTGCCTTGAATAAAGGCTTTGCTTCATCGAATTTTTTTCGCTTGAAATATACATAGGCAAAGTTGAATTTGTATTCCACCAATTCGTCATTCGTAAGTTCTTTAGTGTCTACTTTTTCATACCATTCTAGGGCTTCAATGGTCTTATTCTTTCTGAAATAGTAGCTTCCCAATTCGAAATAGGCTTTATTACGCAAAGTACTGTGATGGTAGCCTTCAATAAAACGAGTAAAAAGTAGTTCTGCATCGGCTTGGTCCAACATGGTTGCACAGTAAGCATAGTAAAAATCGGCGTACATGTTTAACGTGTATCCCACGTTGTCTGTGCTGCCTAAAAGTTCTTTTTTGAATAGGTCAAATTCCAACATGGCAGGGGCGTAAAGTCTTTGATCTATTAGACTCAGGCCATTTTTTAAGTGCTTATTGTCCTCCGAATAAAAGCTGGTTTCTTGCGCTTTTAAAGGTAGGATAGACCAAAGGATAAAAAGAATAAGTATTGTTTTTTGAATCAATTTCATAGTATCGATAAGCTTTAAACTATTTATAGTACAATTATAAATTAAAAAAATGAGGGAAGCACGATATTTATTAACAACTTAGTATGAACGAAACATGGATGTGAATTGGTATGATAAATACCAATTTTTCAGTTAAAAAATATGAAAGGAGAATGTTTATATTATTTTTACATGCACGTCAGCACCATTTTTTCTTTACCAATACCTTGAATTTGCCAATCCTTCATTTTGATGAATTCAGCACTTTTAGCAGCTTTCGCACGTAGAGAGCAGCATAGAAAAAAGATTAAAAATAAAGCAGTACTTAGACCAAACATAAACTTACTTTTCTTGTAAATTTCCAGCTTCAACCAAATACAATTTGCCCTTGTTGCTAAACAAAACTTTTTGAGTTACGTCGTTTTCCAACTTTTTAGTCTTGCCAGTGGCAGGGGTATTCAAGTAGCCTCTTAAGGTCCCTTTAGTGACAATGTCGGATTTGATTTTAAGCATACTATAATCTAGATTCAAAAAACGTTTTCAGGTGCAAAATCAATTTCAATTGGCAGTTCGAAGAGGCCATTTGCTGGAATGGGTTTATGCTTCTTTAAAATAAATGTTCCTATGTCTTTGCCCTTTGCAATGCTATCGAACTCTTTGTAATCAAGAATTACTTCTTTTTCTTCTTTATTTTGAAATCGAAGAAGGGTAGGAATACGAACATTTATGTTCTTTAATTCTTTGATTTGAACAGGTGTAAATTATTGAAAGTCAATGTCTTGACCTTTATTTTAACGACAAGATAAACAAAACAAAATAATGCTTTAAAAAAATATATGCAAGCTCATTTGATTAAAGTAGTTTTTACTTGTTTTATTTAAGCTCAAATATCATTAACTTTGCAGTCATATTAAAGCAAACTGGATGATAATTGGAATTACAGGAACTATTGGCTCGGGTAAAGATACCTTGATGGAATTGTTGAAGAATGAATATGGGTTTAAACACTATTCTGTAAGACAGTACTTAACGCAGAAATTAGAAGAAGATGGTATAGAAGTTAATCGTACCGCTTTTACCAATTTAGCGAATAGCCTGCGTGAAGAGAATCATCCTGCTTATATTATTGAACAATTGTTTTTGAAAGCAAAAAAAGAAGGTGGTAACGCGGTAATTGAAAGTATCCGGACACCAGGTGAAGTAGTGTTTTTAAAAGAACATTCCGACTTCCATTTATTTGCAGTAGATGCAGATCCAAATTTGCGTTACGAAAGAGTTCAAGTTCGCAGATCAGCAACAGATCGTGTAGATTTTAATACCTTCATGGCAGAAGAACAAAGAGAAATGAGCAACGCGGAACCTCACATGCAAAACATTGCAGCTTGTGTTCGTTTAGCAGAAGAAAGGTTCAGAAACAATGCTACCATAGACATGTTCTATAAAAGAGTAAGAAAAGCCTTAGAGCAAAAGTTGAATATCGCAGTGAAGAATTAGTGGGATGTGAGCCCAATGCCAGTAGCTAAGTGCGCTCTAAATTCGCAACATTTAATTCGTAATTTCTTCTTTAATAAGTTAACTCACCTAGCTCATCAAGCTTTATCAAAGCAAATACGGCATAATTTATAATATCGGTATAATGCGAATCATTTCCTTCAGAAATCAGGGTGGTTCCTCCGTTGTTTTCAATTTGTTTGATTCTATTAATTTTCATTAAAATTAAATCGGTATAAGAACCGATACGCATGTCGCGCCAAGCTTCCCCATAGTCGTGATTTTTGTCCATCATCAAAGCTTTGGTTTGTTTCATATGTTTGTCGTACAAGGTCACCGCTTCATCCAAAGGCACTTCGAATTCACCTTTTTCACCTAATTCTAGCTGAATTAAAGCAATGGTACAATAGTTTACTAATCCAATAAATTCTGGTTCTATCCCTTCTTCTATTTTTTGCTCAGTTACATCTTCAAGAGTGCGGATTCTATTCGCCTTAATGAAGATCTGATCTGTCAAACTAGGCAAACGCATGATTCTCCAAGACGTACCATAGTCCTTTACTTTTAATTTGAAAATATTGCGACATTTTTCAATGGCCTTGTCGTATTGTGCAGATGTTTTATTAATGTCCAAAATGCTTAACTTTGTGTAAAAATAAATCTTTAACTTGGTAAATCTAAAAAAAGCTTCTTTTTCTCTTAATTGTAAAGGTACCTTGCACCATTTCGACCATGTGGTCCTCATGGGAATCTTGAATACAACTCCAGATTCTTTCTATGATGGCGGTCGTTATAACCAGTTGGACCTTGCTGTGGAACATACCGCTAAGATGTTGGCAGAAGGCGCCCATATTATTGATGTGGGAGGTGCATCTTCAAAACCTGGAGCTATTAGCATAAGTACTCAAGTAGAAGTAGATCGAGTGGTACCGATAATTGAAAGATTGAGACACACTTTTAAAGACCTTTTAATTTCTATAGATACGTATCAAAGCAAAGTTGCTGAAGCTGCTCTAGCTGCAGGAGCCAGTATTGTGAATGATATAAGTGGAGGGAAAATGGATGACGGGATGTTTCCTTTGATTGCCAAAGAAAAGTGTCCTTATGTTTTAACTCATTTACTTGGAACGCCGAAGAACATGCAAGACCAAACAGTATATGATGATGTGGTTTTGGATGTATTGAAAGAGTTGTCTGAGAAAGTTGCTCAATTAGAAAAATTAGGCTTGAACGATATCATCATTGACCCAGGGTTTGGTTTCGGAAAAACGGTAGAGCAAAACTACCAGCTACTTCGAAATCTTCGCTTGTTTGAAAAAGCACTAGGTAAACCAATTTTAGCGGGGCTCTCTAGAAAATCTATGTTGTATAAGCCCTTGAGGATCCGACCGGAAGACAGCTTGAATGCCACAACGGCAGCAAACATTCTCGCCTTACAAAATGGGGCTAGAATTTTAAGGGTCCATGATGTAAAAGAAGCGAAAGATGCAGTAGCAATCTTTAATTTGTACGAGAAAAGTAATTAGATAATTGGTGAATGTGAAAATTTAAACTTAATGACTTTTAACTACTCATCCTGCATTGCTCGCAAAGACGACACTCGAGAATTTCGATTTTAGTGCTTGTAATTTTCGAATTCATCTTTCTTAATCCTTAGAAATAGAAAGCAAGGTTTCTCTGAACTCACCTTTGCTATAATCTCTTGATTTTGAACTAGTTTCTATTCTGACTTGATCATATTCCCATTAAATTCTCGAAGATCGCTATCAGAGGAAGAAGCGCTATTTACTTGAGTAGATAGAAAAGCTAAGAAAAAAAATATAATCGTAAATAAAGACTTCATAAGCTTTGTATTAGTAGATTTCGAGCCATAAGGGCAATAAATTATTTCTTTAATACAGGCTGTTTTTATCTAGAGTAGAATAAAATTATTAAGAATCTAAGTGGTCTTAAATATCCTAAAACTTGTTGTAAATTTGCAATGTGAAAATTTCAGCTTCCTTATATTCCTCCACCAATACCGATTTACCTTCGCTAGTTCATGAATTAGAAGAACTCAATCTTGATTATTTTCACATTGATTGTTTTGACGGACAAGAAGAGAAAGTCCGTAAGGATGTTGAAGCCATTCAAGAGATTTCAAAAACACCCATCGACCTGCATGTCATTAGTTCAAGAAGTGCCTATTTCTTTAATTTTGCAGAGGAGTTAAAGGTGAAACAACTTACGCTTCAGTTCGAAAACGTTGAAGACAAGCTAGCTATTCCTGTAAAGCATAGCTATAAATTTGGTTTGGCTGTCTGCAATGATACGAAGCTAGAATTGCTGAGAGTTTATGAGCAAGAGCTAGATTATATTCTTTTGATGACCACCACACCGGGTAAAAGCGGGGGCACTTTTCAAAAGGCTAGTTTTGATCGGATTCGTCAGTGCCGACAACTCTATCCAACTTTGCCAATCTATGTGGATGGTGGAATTAATGCTGAAGTGTCTTTTATCTTAAGATTATTAGGCGTAAGCATGGCTGTCTCAGGTTCTTTTTTAGTGAACAATAACAACAGTGCGGTTGCGCTCGCTGATTTGCGCTTTCATCAGAAAGGTTCTCATTTCTTACTAGAAGACTTTATGCAAACAGGTCAGCATTTGCCGATTTTGAATGAGCAAAATGCTTCTTTCCAGGAAATTGTGCGCGTTATGGAAAGTCGCAAAATGGGCTTTGTCCTTTTTGAGAATAAAGGCAAATTATCGGGTATCAGTAGTAATGCAGATTTGAGAAGAGGCATCTTGAATCATTTAGATGATTTGAATCAAATACAGGCGCAAGATGTTATAAATAAATCACCCGTTACCATTCAAGCTAGTTCAAGTACTTATGAGATGATATCTCTTATCAAACAATATAATTTTCCTATTTTATTTCTTCCCGTAATAAACGAGGTGAATGATCTTTTAGGAGTGATTACCTTCAATGAATTGATTAAGGGAGAAGGATAAATTTTAAAACCGAGGTTTGAAGAATTCAAACCTGAAATGAATATAATATGCTGATACATTTAAAGAAAGACATACTACTTGAAGAAGCCAAAAAGATTGCGGACGAGCTGAAGGCCGTATTGATTGAAAAGGACGAAATCGTTTTGGTAACGCCTTCGAAATTACAAGAACTTCCTGCTCATTTGCAAAGTAAAGTGAGCCTTGCAGTTGCGGTGCCGAACGATATTCAATTGGCAAGCAGAAAATACAAAGATGAGGTGCGCTCGATTAAATTTTCAAACTTTGAAATAGGTGGGGAGAGCAACTCTACAGTCATGATTTCTGGTCCATGCAGCGTAGAAACGGAAGAACAAATAGAACAAGCCGCCAAGTTCTGTTTAGAACAAGGTGTGAAAGTGTTGAGAGCGGGTTGCTACAAGCCAAGAACATCTCCCTATAGTTTTCAAGGCTTGGGTTTGGAAGGACTAAAGTTGCTAGCGAAGATGAGAGAAAAGTATGGTTTGCACATCATTACAGAAGTAAGAGATGCTAGTCATATAGAAGAAGTTATCGAGTATGCAGATATTATTCAGATAGGGGCTAAAGCCATGTATGACCAAGGCATCTTGAGAAGGTGTGGGAAGGCTAGAAAACCAATCTTATTGAAAAGAGGGTTTGGCTCAACATTGCAAGAATTTGTGCAGGCAGCTGAATTCATTTTGTCTGGAGGAAATGATCAAGTAATATTATGTGAAAGAGGCATTAGAACCTTTGAAACCAATACCCGATTCACCCTCGATTTATGCGGGATTTCGTTTTTAAAAGAGAACACGAATCTACCCATCATTCTCGATCCAAGTCACGCGATGGGTTATGCTTACGGCGTTGCTGATTTGTCAAGAGCATGCGTTGCCATGGGCGTGGAAGGGTTACTTATAGAATCACACCCTCGACCAAAAGAAGCATGGAGTGATGCAGCACAACAACTAGATTTCAAACAATTTGCAGCGCTAAATGCTAGTTTAAAAGCTGTAGCGAATGCGGTAGGACGGCAGATGACCTAAAATTCATTCAAAATTCAATCATTCAATCATTCAAAATTCAAAATTCAATCATTCAAAATTCAAAATTCAATCATTCAGTCATTCAAAATTAACATGGAAATAGGAAAATATCACGAACTGAAAGTTTTAAGAGAAACGAGCGTTGGATTGTTCTTAGGCAATGAAGCCGGAGAGGACATCTTGTTGCCAAACAAATTCGTGAAGCCGGAGTTCAAGGTGGACGATACCTTGCAGGTGTTTGTTTACCTGGATAGTGATGAGCGGCCGGTAGCAACAACTCAGATTCCGGAAATAAATCTCAATGGTTTTGCCTTCTTGAAAGTTGGATTTGTAACCCCAGTGGGCGCCTTTTTAGAATGGAATATTGACAAGCAATTATTGGTCCCTTTTCAAGAACAGAAAGCCAAAATGAAAGAGGGTGAATATCACTTGGTGCATATGTACTTGGATGAACAAACCAAGCGTTTAACCGCAAGTGCAAAATGGGAAAAGTATATTAGCAAGGAGACCAAACATTTAGCCGAACAAGATGAAGTAGATGTAATGATTTTAGGGGAGTCTCCACTAGGGTTTAACTGCATTGTGAATGATGGTTTTGCTGGACTAGCATATGCTAATGAAAACTTCAAGGAAGTTGGAACGGGTGTAAAAATGAAGGCCTACGTCAAGCAAGTACGAAGTGATGGCAAATTAGATATCTTATTTGAGAAACCTTTGCTAGAAGCCATGGAAGATCATGCAGAAAAGATTTTGATGATGCTTCGAACGAATGGTGGCTTTTTGGCTTTTCATGATAAGAGTGATTCAAAAGAAATACAACAATCATTGCAAATGAGTAAGAAGGCTTTCAAGCGCGCCATTGGCAGTTTGTATAGGCAAAAATACATTGCCTTAGAAGAAGATGGGATTCGATTAACAGACCAAGTGTAAACCAATCCTTATGCCGAAAATAACGACCAACTTATCTAAAATGCCCACTAAATTGGGAGACGAAGTGCAATACTATTTGGTGCACGAAGGGGGGATGTTGCACATGAATGATTTAATAGGCAAGGAGATGGACTTGGTTTTTGAAGGGATCATCAATTGCATGATTTGTGGGAAAAAGACAAAGAAGTCTTTCGGAAATGGTGCTTGTTATCCCTGTTTTATGAATGCCGCTGAATCTTCACCCTGTATCATCAACCCGGAGCTTTGTGAAGCACATTTAGGCAAAGGAAGAGATGCGGAATGGGAGGATAAACACCACAATCAACCGCACATCGTTTACTTGGCAAAGTCTTCAGCAATCAAAGTAGGGGTAACGAGAGATACGCAAGTACCAACTCGTTGGATAGATCAAGGCGCAAGTGAAGCTATTATATTAGCGGAAGTGCCATACAGACAATTGGCAGGAGCCATTGAGGTGCAATTGAAAGCATACTTTACAGATAAAACCAACTGGCAACGCATGTTGAAAAACGAAGTGACTGCCTTGGATTTATTGGAAGCGAAAGAAGATGTGTTAAATCATTATTTAGACGAGGAATATCATGAATTCATTTCTAATAATGATGAAATCATCAAAATCAACTTCCCCGTGTTAGCTTACCCAGATAAAGTTAAAAGCACCAATCTTGATAAGGAACCCATTCTAGAAGGGAAGCTTCAAGGAATTAAAGGGCAGTACTTGTATTTTGAAGATGGGAAAGTAATTAATATTCGCAAGCACAGTGGTTACTTAGTGACTTTATCCTATTGAACCTTGATGGTTTTAAAAAAGGCTTTTGCTTTCTTCTCATTCCAAGATTCACCTAAAGCGTAACAGGCAAATTGATATTGAACTTTACCTGCGAATACGACGATATAATCAATGTAGGCGTCACTTTCATCGCTATGCATTCTTGCTTTTACACCTTCCAATCCTTTAGATTTCCAAGTCTCTTTGCTTTGAATATTAGCACCAATAGCATTGGCAAAAGCATTTAGAGAAACATCTTCTAAGTTTTCTGTCTGACTCAAATCGCTTTCATGAACGGTATAAGAAATCATATAGCTCTGCTCATCCATCGTACAGGTAGCTTGGGTTGTAGTATAAGCTTCCCCATCCCTTGCTGAGTTGGTATATTCACTCGGAAAGGTAGCGGTAATCTTCCCTTGGTTGCCTACATAACTTACGCCTTTAGCGGGAGGGCTGAAACTAGATAATACAAAGAGAAGGGCAAATAAATGAAGCGCAGATTTTTTCATGACGTTAATTTTGCTTTAATATAATTATTTTTTTACAGTATGTATTAGCTTACTATCTTTGACTTGATGGAGGAAAAAGTTTTCGTGTTCTTATTTATTTAAGCACAAGGCGTTCAAGACCGCATTGTGCTCATCTAATTCTAACTGATGAAAGTACAGTAAGCTTATAAAGTAAGCACAGATATGACCAAGATATACAAATGCATGTTCTTGCTCAGTTGACTAAACCATTTGAAGAAGATGGGCCAACTTCCATTAAGAGATGTTATGCTTTTATCAGTTGTTTGTTTTTTTGAAAGCTCAGTGCTGCTTCAATAAACCCTTTAAACAACGGATGCGGATTGGCTACCGTGCTTTTATATTCTGGATGGAATTGTACCCCAATAAAGAAGGGATGTTTGGCAATTTCCATAATTTCAACCAAATTCAATTCAGGATTAAAACCTGTAGCACTCATGCCCGCCGCTTCAAAACTAGCTAGGTAATCGTTGTTGAATTCGTAACGATGTCTATGTCGATCGAAGATTGTACTTGAACCATAGAGTTTCTGAGCTAAGGTGTTGTCGTGGATGGAGCATTCGTAAGAACCCAATCTCATAGTGCCGCCTTTCTCTGCTATTTCTTTTTGGTCTTCCATTAAATCAATAACCGGGTGTTTTGTTTTTGGATCCATTTCACTAGAATGTGCCCCTTTTAAGCCTAGTACATTTCGTGCAAATTCAATCACTGCACATTGCATCCCCAAACAGATTCCGAAGAAAGGTACTTGATGTTCTCTAGCGAATTGTATAGCTTTAATCTTTCCTTCGATTCCTCGATCTCCAAATCCAGGAGCAACAAGAATACCATTGACCTTACCCAAAATTTCTTCCGCGTTATCCTCATTTATTTCCTCACTGTGAATAGGAACTACCTCAACTGAACATTCATGCAAAACACCCGCATGTTTGAAAGCTTCATTAATTGAAATGTAGGCATCTTGAAGTTCAACGTACTTTCCAATCAAGCCTATTCTCACCGTTCTCTTTGGGTTATTCAATTTTTCTACAAAAGCTTTCCAATTGTTGAAGTTTGGTTTGCCTTCATGTGGCAAGTTTAATTTTCTTAGAATCGTGACATCTGCTTTTTCCTTTTCCATTAACATGGGTACATGATAGATAGATGGTGCATCAATAGCTTCAATAACGCAATCTAAATCTACATTACAAAAACGAGCAAGTTTAATTCTTAAATCCTCTCCCAATTCATATTCCGTTCTGCAAATTAGAATGTCTGGTTGGACGCCATTTCGCGACATTTCTTTAACTGAATGTTGCGTAGGTTTTGTTTTCAATTCTCCTGCAGCTTTCAAAAATGGAATCAGGGTTAAATGACAAACCAAGGTATTGCCTTTGCCTAATTCCCATTGTAACTGTCGCACGGCCTCTATATAAGGAAGCGATTCGATATCACCAACCGTTCCGCCTAATTCTGTGATGACGATATGATATTCACCACTATCACCGAGCAACAACATTCTGCGCTTGATTTCATCGGTAATATGAGGAATCACTTGAACGGTTTTACCTAAGTAAGCCCCTTCGCGTTCTTTATTGATAACAGTTTGATAAATTCTGCCAGTAGTAACATTATTCGCCTGACTCGTTCTAATATTTAAGAATCGTTCGTAGTGCCCAAGGTCTAAATCGGTTTCGGCTCCATCGTCCGTTACAAAGCATTCACCATGTTCATAAGGGTTTAATGTGCCTGGATCTACATTGATGTAGGGGTCAAATTTTTGAATAGTTACTGTGTAACCTCTTCCTTGTAGAAGCTTAGCAAGGGAAGCTGCAAAAATCCCTTTTCCAAGTGAGGAACTCACTCCCCCAGTAACAAAAATATGCTTTGACATGACTTAAACGAATTGGTAAGCTCAAATTTATACATATTTTTGACCTTTGCTAGTTTATTTATGGTCAAATTAGCAACCTTTTTGTGTTTATAAATAAAATGTAATGAAAATTAGAATATTAGGAATTTTATGTTTCACTTTCTTTGCTGTCCAAGCTCAATTATTAGATGGGAGTGAAGGAAGCTATACATACGGTGACACCTTACGGGGCGCCCTTCGTCCTGAAAGAACTTGTTTCGACGTCACTTATTATGATTTGAAGCTGCATATCAACTTCGAGGATAAAACAATTAACGGCTCCAATGAAATTCATTTTACCGCACTTGCCGATTTTAAAGTGCTTCAAATAGATTTGTTTGAGAACATGAGTTTAGATTCTATTTTATTTGAAGGTGAAAAGCTCAGTTTCAGTAGGAATTTTAATGCCGTATTTGTTGATTTTTCAATTGCTGTTAAAATAGGCACACAGCAGTTGATAACGGTTTATTATCAAGGTAAACCTATTATTGGAAAAAACCCTCCATGGGACGGTGGCTTTACTTGGCAAAAAGATAAAGAGGGTCAGCCTTGGTTGGGAGTGAGTTGCGAAGGAATCGGTGCGAGCTTGTGGTGGCCAAACAAAGATCATTTAAGTGATGAACCAGACAGCATGCGCGTTACGTGTAGCATCCCTAAAGATTTAATGTATGTAGGGAATGGTGTTTTGGAAACAGACGAGGTGAAAGGAGAAAGACGATTCATGACGTGGAAAGTTTCTTATCCAATTAACAATTACAATGTGACTTTGAATATTGGAAATTATGTAAATTTCCAAGAGTATTATACAGCAGAAGATGGTGAAAAATTGTTGTTAGATTATTGGGTAATGCCTTACAATCTAGAAAAAGCAAAAGAACAGTTTAAAGAAGTACCGCCCATGTTGGCTTGCTACGAATCCTACTTCGGCAAATTTCCATTTTGGAGAGATAATTACAAGCTCGTAGAAACTCCTTATCTAGGGATGGAACACCAAACAGCTATTGCTTATGGGAATGATTATAAGAAAGGATACAATGGCTTTGATTTTAGCAGAATTGGCCTCGACTTCGATTACATAATTATCCATGAGTCGGGTCACGAATATTGGGGCAATTTGATTAGTGCGAAAGACATTGCCGACATGTGGATACATGAAGGCTTTTGCACCTATTCTGAAGCCTTATATGTGGAATGTATGTATGATTATCAGAAAGGACAGGATTATGTGAATGCTAAAAAACCTACTGTCGGGAACAATGCACCCATGGCGGGGACTTACGATGTGAATGTAGAGGGGGATGGGGACATGTATAATAAAGGCATGTTGTTTTTAAATACGCTCCGTCATGTCATTAATAATGAGGCTTTATGGTTTGAACTATTAAAGGAAATGACTACAGAGAAATTTGCTTACCAAACCGTAACTGCAAATGATATTATGTTCTATTTCAATAAGAAGTCGGATAAGAATTTAACACCTATCTTTTTACAGTACGTTTTTTATAAAGATATTCCAGTGCTGTATTATAATTTAGAGAAAGTAAAAGGTAAGAAATACGAATTGAAGTACAAGTGGCAAACGGATGTGGCCGACTTCAGCATGCCCGTTGAATTTTTACAGGGGAAGAAAGTCCTTAGACTTGAGGCCACGAATAACTTACAGTCGATTGAAATTTCAAAGTCGAAGAAAGAGAAGGTAGACATTAATCAGAATCAATTTTACATCAAGGTGAAGAAGTACTAAAATGAGTCAATTTATTAACTAACTGGAATGATTTTCCTCGCTGAATTCAGCCTTTTTTTCGAGTAGTTTTTTGATGAAGCTTTTGTTTTGGTTTTTCTTTAGCTTGAATTTGATCACTTGACCCTCGGCGTGTATATTTAAACTGCCTGAAAGATAGATGGCTAGGCGGTAGAATGGAACGCACCAAACGCAGTATTTTCTGCCATTATTCAAATGGATAAGGATTCCTTTGGTTCGAATTTCGATACTGCCATAATTTGTTTCTTGAAAGTTGTTTAAGGTAGCTTTAAAGAATGTAGAGCATGCAATAATTTGCATTTTCTCTGAGCCGGTTCCACCCATGAGAATAGTGTCAAAAAGTGAGAAGGTTTCTCCAACTATTTCATTGATACGTTCTTTGTTGTCTGAAGAGTGAGCGGTATTGTCAATTAGCATATATGTATAACAATGCTGGTTTAGTAAAGTTTACGGAGATTCAATAGTTTCAAGATAGAGCGCTTGAATTTTTTCCCTTGCCCATGGATTTGTGCGCAAAAATTTTAAAGCAGATTTATAACCGGGATTATTGCTAAACGCCCGAATATTGAACTGTTCACCCATTTCCTCTAAGCCGTATTTTGCAATCAGAAATTTCAATATATCGGCTAGTTTCACACCGTGAAGGGGATTGTTTTTTTGTGTTTGATCTGGGGACATAGATTCGAAGATAAGATAAATGGGACAATTCTATCATTATCCTTATAGTAATCGGGGTCAAAACTCAAAATTCCTTTAACTTTACAAGATGAATATGGAAATACTTATAAAACGCGGCGTTGTCGCTGCGGTGAAGGAATTGTACCAAGCAGATTTGGCTTTGGATGCAGTTTCTTTAAATGATACGATTAAGGATTATGCAGGCGATATAACCTTAGTGGTATTTCCATTGACTCGAATCAGTAAGCAGGGGCCAGAACAAACGGGAGTTGCTATTGGGGCAATTTTGAAACGAGATTTAGGTATCGTAGCAGATTTTAATGTAGTTAAAGGGTTTTTAAATTTAGAAATCTCATCTACTTACTGGACAAATTTCTTGGCTGATCAGCATCAAAATGCTTCTTTCGGAAAAGGGGAAGCGCAAAGAAAAGTAGTTTTAGAATACTGCGGACCGAATACAAACAAGCCGCTGCATTTAGGTCATATCCGTAATATGTTATTGGGTTATAGTACCGCCAACTTGTTGAAATTTGCGGGCAATCAAGTTCATAAAGTGAACATTTATAATGATAGAGGTATCGCTATTTGTAAAAGTATGTTGGCTTGGCAAAAATATGGCAAGGGAGCAACGCCAGAGAGTACCGGAACGAAAGGTGATCATTTTGTAGGCAAATTTTACGTGGAGTTTGATCAACAAAACAAAAAGCAAATTGAGTCTTTACTAGCTAAGGGTAAATCTAAAGAGGAAGCCGAAAAACAAACCGATTTATTGAAAGAAGCTCAAGCCATGTTGTTGAAGTGGGAGCAAGGAGACAAAGAAGTTCTAGCGCTATGGGAAATGATGAACAATTGGTGTTACGCTGGTTTTGAAGAAACCTTTAAAGCCTTAGGTGTTGACTTTGAAAAGCACTATAAGGAATCGGATTATTACATGCGTGGTAAAGCGCTTGTAGAAGAAGGACTTGGAAACGGGGTGTTCTATCAAAAAGAAGATCAATCCGTTTGGGTTGATTTGGAGGATAAAGGACTTGATCATAAACTCTTATTGAGAGGTGATGGTACTTCAGTATACATCACGCAAGATATGGGCATTGCGGAAGCACGTTACAAAGATTATCATTTTGATGAGTCGATTTATGTTGTGGCAAGTGAGCAAGATTACCATTTCAAAGTGTTGCAATTGGTTCTAGAGAAAATGGAGAAGCCCTATGCTGCAGGTATTTATCATTTGAGTTACGGCTTGGTGAATTTGCCCAATGGTCGGATGAAGAGTCGCGAGGGAACCGTAGTAGATGCAGACGATCTGATGGAAGAAATGATTCGTACCGCCGAAGCACATACGAAGGAATTAGGGAAGGTGGACGATTTTACGGATGAAGAGGCGAAAGGGCTTTATCAAAAATTAGCATTGGGTGCTTTAAAATATTTCATTTTAAAAGTGAGCCCTAAGAAATCTATGATTTTTAATCCTGAGGAGTCGATCGATTTTCAGGGGAATACAGGTCCATTCATTCAATTTAATTACGTCCGTATTCAATCTTTACTGCGCAAGCAGGAGATAGGAGCGGTTGATTATGCTCAAGTGAACTTAACAGCGGAGGAGAAAGACTTAATAAAAGAGATCCATAAGTTCCCCCAGATGATTTCATTTGCAGCTAGTAATTATGACATTTCTGAAGTAACAAGTTTTGTGTATAATCTGGCAAAGACTTATAGCAAGTTCTATGCAAATACGGCTATTTTAAGTGACACAGATGATAACACGAAGTTCTTTAGACTCCAACTTTCTAAGTGGACGGGTGAATTGTTGAGGACTAGTTTTAGAATTTTAGGTATAGAAATGCCAGATAGAATGTAGTCTGAAATTTAGACAAAAAAAAGGGAAGCCTCTTGGCTTCCCTTTTTTTTGTCACATGTCTAGTATTATAATATTAATGCAAAAAGTAAAAGTGCAAAAAGGAAGAAGAATAAGAATCCTAAAGCCCCTAACACAATACCTGTAATTGCCCAGCCTGTTCTGTTGCCTGATAAGCCAAGAATACCTAAAATTATCGCTGCAATACACAGTAACAACCCAAAGTACCAAACATAAGGAACAGCGGTAAAAACGACCCCTACAATTCCAAAAATACCAGCTAACAAGCCCATTAAATCTCTTCCACCTGGAGGAGCAATAGCGTCTGGGTCAGGCGTCATTTTCGCTTCCATTTTAGAAGAAATGTTAGATAGCATGTTATTGAATTTCTCAATTTTATTAAGCTTTCTATCAATTTTATTGGCTTCTTTGCCTGTGGCAGTTTCTTTTGCTTCAAGCAAATTTTCTTTAGCGGAACTGAAGTTGCCTTGTACTTTCTCTACAAGAGATTCACTTGATTGTTCTATTGGAGCTCCCTCGCTAGAAGCCGTTAAGCTTTTACTCTTTACATACTGCTCAATTTGAACTTTTAAAGCCTCTTTTTGCTCTTTTTTGGAAAGTTCTTCCTCGTTAGCGTTAGATGCTAGAACAATCGTGTGTTCGTTCTTAGAAGAGTTATTTTTAACAAATCCTTTATTGTAATGCTTCTTGTTGAAGTTGCTCGCAGATCCTGTATTCTTGGTATAAGAACAAGAGTTTAGCGAAAAAGCTAAAGCAATGACAAGTAATGCGCTTTGAATTTTTAGTAGTGATTGTTTCATACGTTCTTGGTTTTAAAGAATAAAATTATATACTCCACAATATATGAAGAAATATTAAGATTTTGGAACAAAAGGGTAAGGTTTCTAATTAGCGATTTCCATGGCTTTAGCCATTCCCAAATGAACGTAATTTTCTATCGCTTGGATTGCTTCAAGCATATAGGAAGGGAGTTCCTCTTTTTCTTTTGTTGTCCAATTCCCCAATACGTAGTCAATCTGTTTTCCCTTGCTAAAATTGTCACCAATCCCAAATCGAAGTCTATTGTACTGTTGATTGCCAAGTATGAGTTCAATATTCTTTAGTCCATTGTGTCCTCCAGCAGATCCTTTTGAGCGCATACGGACCTTTCCAAAAGGAAGGTCTTTATCGTCAACAAGAACCAAAACATTTTCAATGCTGATGTTTAATTCATTCATCCAATAGCTCAATGCCGAGCCACTTAAATTCATGTAAGTAGTGGGTTTGACCAGGTGAATGGTCTTATTTTTCAATCGGAATTCGGTATAAAAAGCAAGGCGCTTCAGTTCGAATGAAGCGCCTTCTTTTTGTGCCATTTCATCGGCTATTTTAAAACCAACGTTATGTCTTGTGTTTTCGTATTCAATTCCGATGTTGCCAAGGGCTATAATTAAATACTTCATGTGTTATTTATTCTGCAGCAGTTTCTTCTCCACCTTCGCCTTCAGTTTCTTCTTCGCTTTCATCCTCATCTTCTCCGCCTCCAGTTGCAGGACCTTTAGAAGATGCGCTTCTCATTGCTCTTGGAATTATTACTTGCGCAATTGGATTACCTAGTGGATTCATAATATCTAAATCCGTTTTCAAATCTCTTACTTTAACTGATTTACCTAAAGTTAAATGGGTAACGTCAACTTCGATATCTGTAATTAATTTATCAGGAGTCGTTTTAACAATTAACTTTCTTAAAACAAGTTCTAATTTACCACCTTCTTTAACCCCAGCAGCAAAGCCTGTTAACTTAACAGGGATTAATACTTTTACTTTCTTTCCTTTTACCAATTCTTGGAAATCCAAGTGTAAAGGTTGGTCTGTAACTGGATCGAAATCAGCATCTTTTAAAATCGCCTCGTAAGTGTTGCCACCAACGGTAATATGAGCAACCACGAACTTATCCGTGTAAACCACATTTTTTATTTGTTTAGGAGTAGCAGCGAAGTGAATATTTTCTTTTCCTCCGTACAATACACATGGTATCATACCTTCTGCTCTTAAGGCTTTAGTTGCCTTTTTGCCCATTTCTGTTCTAGCTTGCGCTTCAATTGCAATAGTGTTCATAGTTGTTAAACTGATTGTGTTATAAAAAGTGAATTAATAGATTTATGCTCGTGTGTATTTCTAATTGCTCTCGCAAATAGTTGTGACACAGTAAGCACCTTGATCTTCTTACTTTCTTGCGTTAAAGGAATCGTATCTGTTACGATTAATTCTGTCAATACAGAATTTTCTATCCTTTCATACGCAGGCCCCGATAAAACAGCATGCGTGCAAATAGCACGTACACTGGCTGCACCTTTTTCCATTATGATTTCTGCGGCCTTACATAAGGTTCCTGCAGTATCTATAAGGTCGTCTACCAAAACAACGTTCTTACCTTTAACGTCTCCAATAAGAATCATATCCGCAATTTCGTTAGCTTTTTTTCTATGCTTGTCGCATATTACAAAGTCGGTATCGAAATGGTGAGAATATATTCTTGTTCTTTTAGTAGAACCTACATCGGGTGATGCAAATATTAAATTTTTAATTTTTTGTTTTTCCAACCAAGGAATAAAAATAGCTGTAGAGTTTAAGTGATCCACAGGTATATCAAAAAATCCTTGAATCTGACCGGCATGTAAATCCATGGTCATTACTCTATCTACTCCTGAAGCGACTAGCAAGTTGGCCACTAATTTGGCGCCGATTGCAACTCTTGGTTTGTCTTTTCTATCTTGTCTTGCAAATCCAAAATATGGAATCACGGCGGTAATGTATTCTGCCGAAGCTCTTTTGCTCGCATCAACGACCATCAATAACTCCATCAAATTTGATACTGGAGGGTTTGTAGATTGAATTATGAAAACATAATTCCCTCTAACTGATTCATTGATAATGGGTTGAAACTCTCCGTCACTGAAGTATTGCATTTCAAGATTAGCCAAAGCTTCTCCATAGAAATCGCCAATTTTCTTGGCTAAATCTTTGGAACAGGCTCCACCTAATAATTTTACTTCCACGTGATTCATTTAAATTACATTGAATTAGCCCACAAAGGTAGTCTTTTTTTGTTTTTATATCTAATGTATATATTTTTAATTGTAGAAAAATGGTAAGGTGTGAGAGATGGACAAGGTAATGTTGCTGTTGAATGGCAGAATAGTGGAGGAAAGCGGAGGTCATAGGACCTTCCGCAGCGTGTGGTTTAATGCCGGCGCTGGTCTTATGACCTGCAATCTGCGACGTGGGAATTGCAATTTCCCCAATGCTGCGAACGAAAGTGGCAAATTCAGGATGAAACCTAAATAAAAAAAAGCCACAAACTATTGATAAACAATTGATTGTGACTTTTTAAAGTTGTCCCACCAGGGCTCGAACCTGGACTCTTCTGTACCAAAAACAGACGTGTTGCCAGTTACACCATGGGACAAAAACGGAGTGCAAATTTAAACTACTTTTTAATTATCCACAAACTTTTTATCTAATCTTTTTCATTTTTATCTTGAAAATCTAATGACTTCACATTGAGAAAGCTTAAAACTTGCTTCACTTTGATTTTTATGTTCTCTTTTAAGGTCGTGGCTAACTTCTTTCCAACACTATCATCTGGCTTGCTCAAGAATCGTGAATCTTCATATTTTACACCTACTTCCATGGGTGTAAAAAAATAGGCGTAATAAGATTTTCTATATTCTCCTTCGGGAAAATTAATCTTTTCATATCCATGCGGGGAGTCTGCATCTGTTAGAAAAATAACAGCAGTATTAAATGTTGGGGGATATTTTACTGCCATAGTTTTCATATCCTTATTCCAAATTTCAATAGCACCTTTGTATTCAGGCTTCCAATCTTTGTTCATGTAGACTAGTAAATTTACTCTTCTCCAAAGCTTCTTGGCCACGTTTACGTTGACATCAATATGAACGTCTAAGAAACTGCCTTTACCGCCTTGGTGAACCCCTTGGCCTAAAGCATCTGTGTTGGTGAATAAGTTATCTATTCCGGTTAAGGTCGACACGAAATCGCTAATTTCTTGCGTAATCATGCCATCTCTTAATTGGGCAAAAGCAGGGTGCCACCTTTCGAAATGATAGTCCTCTCTTTTGTTCTCATTCAGGCTTTTTCTGACCACTTTTAAATCTGCAAATTTTGGAAAGTTATCGTGAAGGGTATGGGCAAATTCTGCTTCAAAAAAATGGTCCAATTTGATATGCTTGCATGGTTTCGCATCTGCAAACTGCGCTGCTAACTTTTTAAGGTTTTCTGGATTGGTATATTCCTTATTGATTAATTCGAGTCCCATAACTTAAATTTTGTGCATTTTTTTCATTAGAAAATGAAAGAATTTAGGAAAGAAGAATGCAAATTTAGGCATTAATGTTTCCAATCCTCCCACGTAAGATTGTCTTTTTTCTTTCGCAAGGTTTTTGAGTATTCCTCTAGCACAAGCAGTAACATCCATTCCTTTTTCTTGCGCCATACTGTCTGTATTGTGCGTTCCGCCGCTTCCAGTTAAAGATTTCTTCGTAATCTCTGTTTGAATAAACCCGGGTGAGACAATGGATACATGGATATTGTGTTGCTCCACGTCATACCTCAAACTATTGTAGTAGCCGTTAATGGCGTGTTTGCTTGCGCAATAAGGCGCTACTTTCGGTAAACCAAGTTCTCCCAAAATACTACTTATTGCTACCAGATGTCCTTGCTTGCGTTCTATGAAGTGAGGCAAAAGTGCTTTTGTGAAATTAACTGTAGCGAAATAATTAACTTCCATCACTCTTCGTTCTACCAGCTCATTCGTTTCTTGAACCAAAGATTTCTGAGCAATTCCTGCGTTGTTGATGAGGATGTCAATTTTAGAAAATTTACTTAAAATTTGCTGGATGATTTCGTGAAAGTTAAGCTGCTCGGCAAAATCTGCTTTAATAATGAGGTATCTTTCTGCAGGAAGCTTCAAATCTGCAACTAAGTTAAGCATGAGCACTTCGTTTCTAGCACATAAAACTAAGTTGGTATCGAAGGCAGCTAAGAGCTCCACCATAGCTTTCCCAATTCCAGATGAAGCACCCGTAACAATGATTGTTTTATGTTTGAAAAACGCGTTCAAATTAGTGCTTTGTGCAAAAGTAGGGAATAATCATGTTAGTTATTGTTAAAGATTCTATATATAGATTGCTTTATTTTTTATCTTTGGTCGCTTATAAGCAGAAATACTATGAAAGGATTGAACTTTTACAAGAAAATTAATATCATCATTGGCTGGATCGTTTTTTCCATAGCGCTTATTAGCTATACTGCCACGATGGAGAAAAGTGGAAGCTTTTGGGATTGCGGTGAATTTATACCAGTAGCCTCTAAGTTGCAAATAGCGCACCCTCCAGGAGCGCCATTCTTTAGTATTGTTGGAAGGGTCTTGTCTGTGTTCGCAGAACCAGATTCTCCACAAGCAGCTATCATGATCAACTTTCTTTCTGCTTTATCTACTGCTTTTGTATCTCTTTTCTGCTTTTGGATCATTACTTCTATTGCTAGAAAAATTATGATGAAAGGGGACGAAGATTATAGTATGCCTAATATCTTAGCTATTATGGGCGCAGGAATAGTAGGCGCTTTATCAGTTACTTATGCCGACTCTGTTTGGTTTTCTGCCGTAGAAGGTGAAGTGTATGCCCTATCTTTTTTCTTTATGACTTTTGTAGCTTGGGCTTCCATTAAATGGGAAGAAGACAATAGTCCGGATGCAGACAAATGGATGGTTTTAATTGCCTTTATGATTGGTTTATCTACAGGGGTTCACTTACTGAGTTTGTTAGCATTACCCTTCGTAGGTTGTATCATTTTCTACAAGAAGTTTAAGTTTTCTTGGATAGGATTAATTGCTTCAGTAGGAATTTCATTCGGAATGGTGGTGTTTGTAATGGAAGGTGTTATTGTTGGAATACCAAGAATCTTGACTCAATTCGAATTGCTATTTGTGAACGGTATGGGTATGGGATTCAATACAGGGGTATGGATTGGTATCGTCTTTATTGTAACAAGTTTAATTGGGGTGCTTTATTACTCCCATGTTAAAAATAAGTATTACCTAAATCTAGTGATTTTAAGTTTTATTGTGCTTCTCATTGGCTACTCCTCTTACATGATTGTGCCTATTAGAGCAGTTGCAAATCCTCCAATTAACATGAATCGTCCAACGGATGTTTTCTCAGTAACTTCTTACTTAAAGCGTGAGCAGTACGGTGAGCGACCTTTGCTAAGTGGTCCGATTTACACAGCTGAAATGGCTATGGTTGGAAATGGCGGGGACATTGCCTCTATTGAAGAAGGAAGTACTATCTACGTTAAAGATGAAGCTTCAGGCACGTATAAAGATTTTGGAAAAAAACAAGAATACGTTTATGCTGCTGATTCTAAAATGTTCTTCCCACGATTAGGGGTCTTAGGAGATGGTGGAAAAACCGAAGCTTACCGTGCTTGGATTAATCCTCCTTATGGAATTTTTGATAGAGAATCAAGATCAACGGTTACCAAATTAGGTCCTGGGGAACTTCAAAAAGCGGATGCTTTAGTTGCCCAACTGAATGAGCAGAATGAATCAAAATTTGGAACAAATAGATACCGAGTAAAAGATATCATTACTTGGGGAGACAATATTTCGTTCTTCTTTCAATATCAAATCGGTTACATGTACATGCGATACTTCATGTGGAATTTTTCTGGGAGACAAAATGATCTTCAAGGTACGTATTCAAATTCTGAAGGAGGTTGGATTGTAGGTATTGATGCCGTGGATGATTTTATTGGAACTTTATGGGGGAATCCAGAATGGCGTCAAAGCAACTTGTCTCCAGAAAGACTAAACAATTATGGACGAAATAAATTCTATGCCATCCCTTTCATTTTTGGGTTAATTGGATTAGTTTTTCTTTATACCAACGATTGGAAAAAAGCTTTTGCTGTTTCCGTTTTGTTCTTCACCACCGGGATGATTTTTAATATTTACGGTAATCAACCGCCAATTGAACCAAGAGAAAGGGATTATGTAATTGTAGGTTCGTTGTTTGCTTATTCCTTCTTTATCGGTTTGTCTGTTATTGCAATGTATCGCGCGCTAAGAGATAAGATTAATCCTAATATTGCCGTTGCAATTGCTTTTGGTATCGCGCTTGTTGGTCCAGTTTTAATGGGATTTAATGGCTGGGATGACCACAATAGAGATGGAAGAACAACTGCCGTTGATTTTGCTTCAAACTATTTGAATTCATGTGAACCGAATGCCATTATTTTCACACAAGGGGACAACGATACCTATCCATTATGGTATGCTCAAGAAAATGAAGGCATCAGAACTGATGTTAGAGTAATCAACTTAAGTTTGCTAGGGGTGGATTGGTACATTAATCAATTGAGGTATAAAATGAATGATGCGGATCCTATTAAATTGACCTTTACGCCAGAAATGCTTCGAGCAGGAAATAGAGATGTTGTACAGTTTGTGCAAAATCCAAATTTGGATCAAAACAAATATTATGAGGCAAAACAAATCATGAGCTACGTTGCCAATGATAAGACTATCATAATCAATAATAAGAATCAAATTTACAATTTCCCTTCTAAGAAGTTGAGCTTTCCAATCAATAGACAGGCGGCCCTGGCAATAGGATTGATAGCTGCGGGTGATTCTACTTCTTTGCCAGCAATTGAGTTGGATCTTCAAAAAAATTCATTGTATAAGTATGATTTATTGACCTTAGATATTGTTGCTAACAACATCAATGAGCGACCTATCTATTTCGCGGTTTCTGTGAGTCCTAGTTCATTTATTGGTTTCCAAAATTACTTTGAACAAGAAGGGTTGACTTATAGAATTGTTCCTAGAAAAAATCTCACGGGTCAACCAACGCAATCTCCTGTAAATACAGATGTGATGTACGACAACATGATGACGGATTTCAAATGGGGTCAAATTGACACCAATCCAAAAGTATACGTAGATGAGAACATCAGCAGAATGACCTTGAACTTGGTTAGTAATTTTGTGCGCTTAGCCGGGGAGCTTATAAAAAAAGGTGAACTTGAAAGAGGTATCCAAGTGCTTGATAAGTGTATAGCCGTGTTGCCTATTAAAAAAGTACCTTATAATTTTTTCCATTCTGAAATACCTGGATTATATATAGCAGGAGGTCAAAAAGAAAAAGCTAGGGAAGTGGCTGAAGATATACTTGCTTCTGCTATCCAAGAGTTAGATTATTTTGTATTGGTTTACAATGACAAAATTGAACGGGTGCGGAAAACTAATCCTGCTGCGCTTGCTCAGTATCAAGCGGGCTTGTTTAGTCAAAATAGATCCGTAATGGAACAATTGTATTTATTGCAACAGATTTCAAATACGTATCAAAGAACCGATGATAAAGAGTTCGCTGATAAAATTGCTGCAGTTTTAGCGGATTATTCTGCTAAACTTAAGAAGATTTAAGGCTCGATTAAGAAATAGGTAAAGCTGTTATAGTAAGGTGTTTTATACTTAGTTCGTTGAGGTTAAAACGGATTATAATTTGGGTATGAAACTCTGTGAAGCCTAAGTGATAGCTTTGAATAGACAATATTTCTACCGGATGGCTCATTTCAAATACAAGTTCGCTTACGATCCTAGTGACTTTGTTCATTCTGGAAATCGTTTAGGCGAAACGGGGATAGAGAAGATTCTTGTTTAGAATAGGTTTAAGAACCGGTCCGATTGATTCTCACAGCTGTAGGAATTCCTTTTTCAAGGCCAAAAATACAAGCGAAATTGAACCGCAAATAGCATGATAACTAAAAAGAATGGCTAAGAAAACGGTCCAGAATTGATTGAATTCAAATTCTTGTCCCAAATATTTTATTCCAATTAAGGCAATTAAACTCTTTGGGAGTTCTATCCAAAGTCCGTAACCCTTACCATCCATTATGGTAGTATAACTATATACTGCTAGAAAAACGAAAGCTCCGATTAACAAGGATATAGGAAAACCAAACATGGCAAGGTTGTTAAACAAGAACATTGCGGTTGAGACGGTAAGCACCAATTGAAAAGCACTCCATACTTTTACTTCTTGAGTTATTAAAGGCATATATTTTACTTGGTCATAAGGATTCTCAATAATTTCTATTGGATACTTTAAGCTAACATCTTCTGGTCGCCAACCTGTTGGCATAAACCAAATTCGGGCTTTATCCTTCCAGCGCTTCGTCCTGAAGAAATCCACCCAAATTCTTCCTGCATGCTGAAAATTGATTAAAATTGGGTTCCACGTATGCGCAGGTTTTTTAATTCCATATACGGGAGGTATAGATGCTAGTTCTTCTTGAAATGTTCCAAAGAATCTATCCCAAATAATGAAGATTTGGGAAAAATTTTTATCAATATATTCCGAATTTATGGCATGATGAACGCGATGATGCGAAGGCGTAACAATCACCAACTCTAGTGGTCCCATCTTATTAATTAGTTTCGTATGATACCAAAACTGGGCGAAAAGATGAATAGGAGCTACCACAGCAAACACCTCCGTGGGCACGCCCATAAAGGCTAAAGGGAAAAAGAAAAATATCCCAAAATTAAACACTTCAGAAATAGATTGTCGCAAAGCACACGATAAATTATACTCTTCACTACTGTGATGCACCATGTGTCTATTCCAAAAGTAATTCACCAGGTGTTCAAAACGGTGAATCCAATAGCCTGTAAAATCCTTTGCAACGAATACCAAGGGGAACATCCACCAGCTCAATTCTAAATCAAAGAAAGCGAAATTCGTTTCAATCCAGTTGTAAGAAACAATAGCAACTACCAATCCCAAAACGTCCTTTGTAACATTCGTAATACCACTACTTAAACTTGAAATGGTATCGGGTAGATTGGCCGTTATGTTTTTCGTAAAAGAGCCGTAGAAGACCTCAATTAAGATAAAAAAAGTGAAAATAGGTATTCCAATATTTAAGGCTTGAGCATAAGTTTCCATAGAGCTTAACTAAAGAGACTAAGATAAAGAATCAAGCGGATTAAAATTACAATTACTTTATTTATTTTTTAACAACTTGCCTAGCAGACTAGAAAATCAATACTAAAAAAGCCATCCACTGTTCGTGAATGGCTCTTAAAAAAACCTTATTAATGTAATTTAATTATTTTACTTTAATCAACTCAATATCAAATATTAAGTTTGCCTTGGCTGGAATTTGAGGAGGTCTTCCTGCAGCTCCATAAGCCAATTGGTAGGGGATGATTAAGGTAGCCTTGCCACCTTCTTTCATCAATTGTAATCCTTCAGTCCACCCTTTAATAACTTGACCTAAGCCAAAAGTTATGGTTTCTCCTCTAGCAATAGAACTGTCAAAAACTTTCCCATCCATTAATCTTCCTTCATAGTGAACTTCAACAGCGTTTGAAGGTACAGGTTGTTTACCGGTCCCTTCTTGGGTATGCACATAATACAAGCCACTTGAGGTTTTTTCAGCAGTTGGATAATGATTCTTTAAGAATTTATCAAATGCATCAATTTCCATTTTCGCCTTATCTGAAATTGCTTTCTTCTGATCGTCTTGCACTTTTTGAAACACCTTAGGGGCATCAAATTTCTCTGCATCCTTTCCTTCACGTATAATTTTAACAGAGATAATTTCATCACCTTGTCTTGTATTATTAACGTATTCCATACCTTCTACTACTTTACCAAAAACAGTATGCTTGCCATCAAGCCATTCCGTAGGGATAAGAGTAATAAAGAACTGGCTTCCATTTGTAGCAGGACCAGAATTGGCCATAGAAAGGATGCCTGGTACATTGTGCTTTAAAGTATCAACAATTTCGTCTGGAAATTGGTATCCAGGTCCACCCATTCCATTTCCTTGAGGATCTCCCCCTTGGATCATAAAATCTTGACCACTTCCTTGAATTTTACTAATTACTCTATGCCATTTCAAACCATCGTAAAAAGGGGCACCTAACTCTCTAGCTGTATTTTCCATTTGACCTTCTGCAAGGGCTACGAAGTTTGCCACGGTCATGGGTGCTTGTTTAAAAAATAATTCTACTTTAACCAGGCCTTGTGTTGTTGTTATTTCCGCAAACATTTTAGATTCATTTTTTTCAACATAAGCCTGAGCGGAAAAGACCGACATCAACGCAAATATGAAGAGGATTGTTTTTAAATTTTTCATTCTTTTAAATTAGTGAGTTAAATAAATTTACTCGCCTACTTTAATCAATTCCACATCAAAAATTAAAGTGGAGCTTGGACCGATTAATTCACTTGCAGCTCGATCGCCATAAGCTAATTCTGAAGGAATATAAAAACGAGTTTTTCCACCTTCTTTCATTAATTGTAATCCTTCTGTCCAACCTGGAATCACCCCATTTAAAGGGAAGGAAGCAGGCTCGCCTCGCTCAACAGAACTATCGAATACCGTTCCGTCAATTAATGTACCGTGGTAATGAACAGTTACAACATCTGTTGCAACAGGACTTTTACCAGTTCCAGCGGTAATTACCTCATATTGTAATCCACTTGGTGTTGAAGTCACCCCTTCTTTAGTTGCGTTTTCAGCTAAAAAATCAATTCCTGCTTGTTTCGCACCTTGAGCTTCTGCCTCACCTTGTTTAGCCATATAATCATTGATGATTTGGCCCGCTATTTCTACAGTAAAGAAGGTGGAATCTCCGTTATAAATTGCATTAATTGCTTTTGCTAAAGCTTCTGCATTAATTGTCTCAAATCCAGACTGCTTTAAATTTTCTCCAATATTAATTCCTAATGCATAACTCACACTGTCAGTTAAATTAGCAGGAGCACCTGAAAACCCTTCTGTTGCAGGTTTGTTACAAGAAATTAACACGATACTTCCGAAAGCAATCGTGAGTAGTAAGTTTGATAAATTTTTCATTTTAATTATTTTGTTTTTTAATTGAGGTGTAAAGATAAGTAATTGCTAGGAATTTTAATCTCTGTGATTTTAAGGAATGTTAAATTCGTTTAAATAAGAAAGAAAATCAGCTTCAGTTTCTTCCAAACCTTTAAAGGAAACACCCCCTGCGGCATTTCTATGACCTCCACCTTTAAAATATTTATGTGCAAAAGTACTGATATCGATAGCTCTTTTGGATCGGAAACTAATCTTCACTTTTCCGTCATCCTCTTTAAACAAGACTGAAATGTCAATGTCCGCAATCTTCATGGGTTCATTAACCAAACCTTCTGTACCGCCAGTTTGGACATTGTATCTATGCATGTCTTTTTGACTTAGCATGACATAAGCTAGTTTCTTCTCTTTGACGAATTTCATCCTATTGGCGATACAGAAGCCAAAAAATTGCAAGCGCTCTTCATTGAAACTATTGTTAATGTGATTGTGAACTACATCAGCTTGGACTCCCGTTTCCAATAAAGCAGCCGCTTGACGATGAACTTTAGGGGTGGTTGCCGAATATTGAAAGCTACCCGTATCTGTAAGTAATCCAGTATAGAGGCAATACCCGAGTTCTTCATTGAGAAAAGATAGATTCCCTTGATAAGCTTCTAAAAAATCAAAAACCAACTCACACGTTGAACTAGCCCCAACAGTTGAAAGATTAAGGTCTTGCCAATCTGGTTCGCCAATGTGATGATCTATAATAATTTTAAAAGCTGCACTAGCATCTATGTCTTCTTTCATAAATGCGGTTCTTTTTGTTTCATTATAATCCAAGCAAAAAATAATATCCGCTTTTTCAAAGTAAGATTTAGCCTCAGCTTCTTCTTTGTCATAAATCAAAATACGATCAGCATCCTTCAGCCAATTTAAAAAATCTGGAAAAGCATTTGGTACGATCACCTTTACCTCTTCGCATTTGTCTTTTAAGAAATGAAACAAACCTAAGGTGCTGCCTATGGCATCACCGTCAGGACTAACATGTGCCGTAATGACGATGGTTTTAGCCTGTCCGATTTTTTGCTTTATCAAATCCATATACTGTTTCATGATGCAAAGTTAATTTTTATCTTTTAAAATGGGTTGAATAAGCATATCTTTGCGCCAGAATTGAAAATTTTAAAAAAATAAAAAAATGTCAAACAGAACTTTTACGATGATTAAGCCAGATGCAACAGCAAATGGACACGCAGGAGCAATTTTAGATCAAATTTTAAAAGGTGGATTTAAAGTGGTTGCTTTAAAATACACGAAATTAAGTCTTGAGCAAGCACAAGCATTTTATGCTGTTCATGCTGAGAGACCTTTTTATGGCGAGTTAGTTGATTTCATGACTGAAGGACCAATTTATGCGGCTATTCTAGAAAAAACAGATGCAGTGGCAGACTTTAGAGCTTTAATCGGCGCTACTAATCCTGCAGATGCTGCAGAAGGAACCATCAGAAAACGATTTGCTGAAAACATCGGAAGAAATGCTGTTCACGGAAGTGATAGTGCCGAAAATGCTGCAATTGAAGGAGATTTCTTCTTCAGTGGTCTTGAGCGTTTCTAGATAAAACTTGAAGCCATACGTGCGCAGTTTCCACCATGTTTTCTGCTCGTATGGCTTTTCCTAGTGCTTCTCACACCACGGCGTGGCAGGCAAGCTGAAGGCATCCGAACAGCATACGTGCTACAGCACGGAGAGTTAGGTACGTCTTACCGCCACCTTTTTCTTAAACCCGAAGGGTTAGCAATAAAGAATCTTTGTTGATGAACTAGCTAATGGTATTTACATTCTAAATTTTATGTTAGAGGGGCAAAGTATTGGCAATAAAAGATTGAGTGTAGTGAGGTAATTTTTAGGCAAGGTTCCGAACCTTCAAAAGGTTCGGAACCCTGCCCAAAACCCGTCACACGACCCGTTATAAAACTAAAAAGAGCCGTAAATCATTGTTAACCAATGTTTTACGGCTCTTTTGTCGTACCCCGGGCGGGAGTTAGCTTCGCTGATTCTCCGCCTAGTCATTGTCAACATGAAAAGCAAAGCATGCTTCACTTTGTTTCGCATACTTTTCATTTTTAGTGTTAGTACTTATTCTTGGAAGTAAGCTTCAGAAACGCACTAATACTAAAAAAGCCAAGCTCTTTCGAACTTGGCTTTTCATCCATCTGTACCCCGGGCGGGACTTGAACCCGCACGATATTGCTATCACAGGATTTTAAGTCCTGCGTGTCTACCAATTCCACCACCAGGGTAGGTAGTTTTTTAAAAAGAAAGAAGATTACTTAGTAATCTTCTTTCTTTTTGAGCGGGAGACGAGATTCGAACTCGCGACCCCAACCTTGGCAAGGTTGTGCTCTACCAGCTGAGCTACTCTCGCTTGTTTTTTATTGTGGTTGAACTGTCCCGCCTTTTTCAAAACGGATTGCAAATATAAGCATAATTTTAGAAAAAAAATACTTCTCAGAAAAAAATCTTGCTTATTAATTTAATCCTAAGACCGCTTCGCTCTTAGACCTAAGACTACTTTGCTTTTTGATTTATGACCGCTTTGCTTTTAGATTTAAGACCGCTTCGCTCTTACGTCTTAAATCTTATGTATCCCGTCTCACATCTTAAATCTATTTTTTCACTTCACTCCTAAAACACCTAAGATTCCTCGCGCCAATTCTCTAAAAACAGTTCTTCCAATTTGTCTCACCATGGTGTTCTTTGTTAAGCTTTCCATAGTGCTTCCTTCCTTCCTCACACGATCAGTTGCTTTCCTCGCTTTGTCTTGCTCTTCTTTCAACTTATCTTGTGCTTCTTTCTCTTGCGACTTATCTATTTTACCCTCTAAAATTTCATAAGCACTTTTGCTGTCTATAGCCGTGTTATACTTTGCAACTAGATTTGAACGAGAAATAATCTCATCAATTTCCGATGCACTCAATATATCCATTCTCGTTTCAGGCGCACGCATCAGCGTTGCCGCCAAAGGAGTAGGAATCCCTTTCTCATTTAAAGCACTTACTAAGGCCTCTCCAATGCCCAGCGAAGTCAAGACTTCATCCGTTTTGTAAAATTCAGAGATTGGATAATTTTGAGCTGTTTTTTTAATTTCTGTTCTATCCTTAGCGGTAAAGGCTCTTAAGGCGTGTTGGATTTTTAAACCCAACTGACTCAATACCGCATCTGGAACATCCGTTGGATTTTGCGTCACAAAGAAGATACCTACGCCTTTTGATCTGATTAATTTGATAATGGCTTCTATTTGCTCTGATAAGGCTTTGGATGCCGTGCTAAAAACCAAGTGCGCCTCATCAATAAAGATGCATAACTTGGGTTGGTCCATATCGCCTTCTTCTGGAAACGTACTATAGACTTCGGCCAGTAAACTCAACATAAACGTAGAAAATAATTTGGGTCGATCCTGGATATCCGTTAATCTTATAATGTTAATAATTCCTTTTCCATCGCTCGACTTCTTCAATAAATCTTTTACGTCAAAAGATAATTCACCAAAAAACATTTCTGCGCCTTGTTGCTCTAATTCAATTACTTTTCTTACAATCGTATTCACCGACGTTGAAGACATCGCTCCGTAATTCTCAATGAATTCTTCCTTGCCATCGCCAACAGCAAATTGTAAAACTTTCTTTAAGTCTTTTAAATCTAATAACGGCAATTTATTATCATCACAATACTTGAAAGTTACCGCCATGATACCCGCTTGCGTATCGTTTAAATCTAATATTTTGGAGATGAGCACAGGTCCAAATTCAGAAACCGTTGCACGCAACTTAACCCCTTTTTCACTAGATAAGCTTAACAATTCAACCGGCTTTGCTCCAGCTTCATAAGGAATGCCAATCATGCCGTGACGCCACTCAACATGCTTATTGTTTGAACCTGCTTGCGCTAAGCCACTTAAATCGCCTTTTAAATCCATCACTAAAGAGGGAATCCCATTATTGCTTAACTGCTCCGCTAATACTTGTAAGCTTTTAGTTTTTCCAGTGCCTGTTGCTCCCGCAATTAATCCGTGACGCGTCAAGCTTTTCAATGGGATTTTGATTAAAGTATTGGGGATGGGTTCGCCATTAAAAATTGCGGTCCCCATTACAATACTTTTACCTTGAAAGGCGTAGCCAGCATTTAAGCTTTCGATAAATTTTTCCTTGCTCATATCAAATCAATTGATTTAAAATTAAATAAAAAAAAGGCAAATAAGCGCTTTCTTTTTTATTAAAAATGTGGCTGCTAGTTTTTATCATTGAAAAATACATCGCAGCATTATCAAATATAATGCTGAGCAGAGCGAATTAGAAAAATTCTAAGGAATTGAAAATATTCAAGGTATCCCGACCTAGGGTCTTCTGCCAAGTAAGAACACTAAATTTTTTAGATTTTTCATAATAGATTTCCTTCTCATAGCTAAACAAGAAATTCTCTTGTGATAAAGATGCTTTTAAAGAACCATCACTATAAACTTGCAACCATTTAACGGTTAAATCCTCATTTTCCGTCGTATAATTCCATACTTCAATATTTTGTCGACTGCTAGGGTCTTGTATCCAAAAAGTATCAATTTCGTATTCTCCTTGAAAAACAGCACTATTAATATTGGTCTGTTTAAAAAGAGATTGCATTTCTTTAAAAATGCTACTATCCAAGGGTATCTGAATCCTACTTTCACTTTGACCATTCAATTCAATGGTATTATTGAAACTTTGAATCGAAGTGTTGAGCTCTTTTATTTCTTCATCCATATATGCTGCAGTGTCGAAGTAAAAATTATGAATGGGCTTTTCACTTTTCGAACAAGCAGCTAAGCCCAGCATAATGGCGATAAGCAACAAAAAATAGATAGGCCATTTACAATAATACATCTCCAGTCATTTCTTTTGGCTTGTCAATTCCCATTAAACTTAAAAGGGTAGGGGCTAAGTCTCCTAATTTACCATCTTTCAACTCCCCACTTTTTTCGTTGCTAATAAAAAAAAGAGGTACTAAATTCATAGTGTGTGAAGTGTGCGGCGTACCATCTTCATTAATCATTATATCTGCATTGCCGTGATCTGCGGTAAGTAAAATAGCATAGTCTTTAGCTAAAAGTGTATTTATCACTTCTTTTACGCAAGCATCCACGGTCTCCGCAGCCTTAACTGCTGCTTTAAAAACACCTGTGTGACCCACCATATCGGTGTTGGCGAAGTTCAAACACATAAAATCGGGTTCCTTACTTTGGATATAAGTAATTGCTTTATCCTTTAATTCTGACGCACTCATTTCTGCTTGCAAATCGTAAGTCGCCACCTTTGGAGAACTGACCATGATGCGTTCTTCACCTTCAAAAGGAATTTCTCTTCCTCCAGAAAAGAAATAGCTCACATGAGGATATTTTTCCGTCTCGGCAATTCTTAGTTGCGTTTTACCAGCACGAGCTAAAATTTCTCCTAGCGTATTGATTAAGTTGTCTTTCTCAAAAATAACTTGAACCTTTTTAAAGGTCGCATCATAATTGGTCATCGTAGTATAATATAAATTCAACTTGTGCATGTTGAACTCATGCAAATCATTTTGACTCAGCACTTCAGTAATTTCTCTGCATCGATCTGTTCTGAAATTGAAACAAAGCACCGCATCCTTATCTTTAATTTTCGCTACAGCATCCCCATTTGCTTTACAAACAACAATAGGCTCAATAAACTCATCTTTAACTCCTTTGGCATAAGATTCCTGAATTCCACTTAAGGCGTCTTGCACTTTTGTACCAGTACCATTTACTAATAAGTTGTAGGCTTTTTGAATGCGTTCCCAACGTTTGTCTCGATCCATAGCGTAATATCGGCCTACAATGGTGGCTATTTTGCAAGGACCATTTGCTATACTTTCTTCTAACTCTTTAATAAATTGATAGCCGGAATCCGGTGCGCAATCTCTGCCATCCATAAAACAATGAATGAATACTTTTTCCAAACCATAAGCTTTAGCATAGCGACAAAGCGCTTTCAAGTGATTGATGTGAGAATGCACTCCGCCATTGGAAACTAAGCCGATAAGATGGAGGGCTGTATTATTTTTCTTGGCGTGTTCAAAGGTATGCACCAGAGTCTTGTTGTTCTGTAATAGGCCATCAGTAATCGATTTGTTGATGCGTTGCAATTCTTGGTAAACGATTCTTCCCGCACCTAAATTCATGTGGCCAACTTCACTATTTCCCATTTGCCCTTCAGGCAGACCCACTGCTTCTCCATAGGTTTGAAGTAAACTATGGGGATAGTTTTTGTATAAGCTATCAACAAAAGGCGTTGAGGCTTGAGCGATTGCACTTCTTTTAGGATCTAATTCTTTCCCCCAACCATCCATAATAATTAAGGCAGTTTTTCTATATTTGGGTATTGATTTCAAATTATCTTAATTATTTTTCCAAAAATAGGACTTTCCAAGCTAAAAAGCCTCTTTTTGGCACAATATTGGCTGACATCTTGTAAAATAATAAACAGCTATGAGCGCTTTAATAAATATAAAATCATTACTTCTAGGATTGTTCTTAACCATAGCTATTTCTCTATCGGCACAGGATTTTACAGGAATTGGAAATGCCCTGCAAAGTGGCAGTGCTAGTTCGTTATCAAAATACTTTGACGGCAACGTAGAGGTGACCATTATCTTCACGGGGGCGGTGTACAGTAAAAGTCAGGCTGAAATGGTAATTAAAAACTTTTTCACAAGTAACAGTCCAAAGAGCTACAAAGTAGTTCACAATGGAGATTCTGGAAATGGTGCGAAATTTCAAATTGGCGAATTGCAAACAAGCGGAGGAGCATATAGAACCTATGTTTACGCAAAAGACAAAAATGGAACCTACCTCATTCAAGAAATTAGAATAGAAAAAAATTAGGCGGTAAAGCAGTTTAATTTGTAAATTAGTCCCGTCACGCGAAACCGCATGGCGGGATTTTTATTTGAAGTAATATGACAGTTGACCAATTTATAGACCTTGCTATTCAAGAAGATTTGCAGGACCCCAAACACCTCATTCCTTTTGGTGACCACACCACGCGCGCTACGATAGATAAAAGTATTAAACGGAAAGGTCGTGCCTTAATTAAGCAGGACGGCGTTATAGCAGGAATAGAGTTGTCGAAACAAATTTTTCACAAAATTGACCCAGAATTAAAGTTTATTGAAAATGGATTTAAAGACGGAGATGTCATCAAGTATGGCGATGAAATCTTTTATGTTGAAGGCAATGCACAAAGCATTTTAACGGGTGAGCGCTTAGCCTTGAACTTCATGCAACGCATGAGTGGAATTGCCACCTTAACAAGACAATTTGTGAATGAAGTGTCTGGAACCGAAGTGAAGGTCTTGGACACTCGAAAAACAACGCCTAATCTTCGTTACTTCGAAAAATGGGCGGTAAGAATAGGAGGTGCTGAAAATCATCGTTTTGGTTTGTATGATATGATTATGATTAAAGACAATCATATTGATTTTGCTGGGGGATTGGAGAAAGCCATCGATGCCGCAAATGCGTATCTCGAGAAACATAAGTTTACAGTTCCAATTGAAATTGAAACAAGAAGTTTGGCCGATGTGAAACGCGTAATGAAGCATGGCAAAGTGCAACGCATGATGTTGGACAATTTCACTGTATCTGAAGTAAAAGAGGCCGTTGCCTTCGTAGAGGGAAGAATTGAAACGGAAGTTTCTGGTGGAATCACACTACAAACGATTAGAGCCTATGCCACAGCCAAGCCAGACTATATTTCGGTTGGCGCCTTAACCCATTCATACAACAGCTTAGACATCAGTCTTAAAGCAATGATCTAAGCGATTTGAAGCAAATTCTATTCATAATAAATCCAATCTCGGGAGATATCAAAAAGGCAAATTTACCTGAATTGATAAATCAATACCTAAACAAAGCGCATTACGCTTACACGATTGCTTATACTGAACGTGCGGGTCATGCTAGTATTTTGGCTCAAGAAGCAATAGACCAAAAGATTGATGTAGTTGTTGCCGTAGGTGGGGATGGTTCCATCAATGAAATAGCAAAGGTTATAGTGAATACAGCGCTGACTTTAGCTATAATCCCGCTCGGTTCAGGCAACGCTTTAGCCTATCATTTAGAACTACCCGTAAAGAAAATTCGAAAGGCTTTAGAAATAATCAATATTGGAAAAACAATTAAAATTGATACGCTGACTAGCAATAAAGGCGAAGTCATTTGCTTTGCGGGAATAGGACTAGAGGCCGCGGCCGCAAGAACCTATAGACACTTGGGTAAAAGAGGGTTTTTGGCTTATACTTGGGCTGCAATTTTGAGTATTTTCTTTAAATTTAACCCACAAAAAGTGAAGTTTCTTGCAGATGGCGTTGAGCGAGAAGAAGAAGTCTATATGTTCACGGTATACAACGCTCGTTTTCTCGGATATAAATTAGGGAAAGTAGCACAAGTTTCTATCGTGGACGGCATGATGCATATTGTGGTGATTAAAACATTCGCCATATGGAAACTGCTTTGGATAGCCATTTTAGAATTCATTGGCAAAGTGCATTTAGCCAAAGAAACGGAAATCATTGAAGCGAAGAAATTACACATTAAATTACCCAAAAAGGCGCATATCCAATTGGATGGAGATTCGTTTATTACAAGTTCGAATTTTGAATTGGAAATTAATCCTTTATCTTTAAAGGTGATTGTTCCACAGTCCTTAGAAAACTATTAAAAACAAGCTATGGCAAAGAAAATGACCTTAGAAGATTTAAAAGATTTGGTCTTCTCTACCGATCCAGATTCCATCCCAAAAGAAGAACTTGATGAAATTCCCGCCCTGGATAACAGCAAGCAAAAGTTGTACATTAGTCTCGATAAAAAACAACGAGGTGGAAAAAAAGTAACCCTAGTGGAAGGTTTTCAAGGACATGAAGACGATCTTAAAGACCTGGGCAAAGAGCTCAAGAAAATATGCGGTGCCGGTGGTGCCGTCAAAGCTGAAGAAATCATCATTCAAGGTGATTTTGTGAATAAGGTAATGCAGTACTTGCAGAAGCAAGGGTACCAAGTGAAGAAGAAGGGAGGATAGTTTGAGAAGTCCAATTCAGCGCCTACCCCCAGACTTTCAAACCTTCCGTGCAATTCGTGCAGATATCAATCGACTTGCGTTTCATCACTAATTGCGTTCTGAATTTAGCGTAAGCAGGATTTCTCCAAATACTTTCAAAAGTATGCTTACTCAAATCGCCCATTTCGTATTTGGCATCTTTATCGAAGCAACAAGGCACTATTTTGCCATCCCAAGTCACGACGCAACTGTGCCACAACTTCCAACACTTGTTCTCTAGTTTATTTTTGATGGTATAGGTGCCATCTGCTTGTTTTTGGTAACGAGAATACTCGTCGATGGTAGGAATTAAATTACTTCCATTTTTATAGTCGTAGATCTGTGCAGTCTTCAACTTCACTTCATCTACACCTAAATCTTTGCCTAATTGCAAGATCTCGGGTATTTGATGTTCATTGGGCTTTACGACTAAGAATTGTATGATAATATGCGGGGTGCTGCTCTTCAATTCTTTTTTTGCGGCGACTAGATTTTTGCAACCTTCAATTACTTTATCTAAAGAACCTCCTATTCGATAACTCTCATAAGTATCTTGGGTAGTTCCGTCTATGGAAATTAAAATTCGGTCTAAACCACTTTCAACAGTTTCTTTTGCTTTTCTTGGCGTTAGGAAATGTGCATTAGTGGAGGTAACAGTATAAATATTCTTCGCACTGGCCTCCTTAACTAAACTTAAAAACTTTGGATGCAAATAAGGTTCGCCTTGAAAATAGAAATAGAGATAGAGTAAATTTTTATGCGTTTCTTCTAAAAACTTCTCATAAAAGTCGACTTCCATGGTTCCGGTATCTCTAGTAAATGACTTTAAACCGCTAGGGCATTCTGGGCAACCCAAATTGCATGAAGTGGTGGGTTCAATCGAGATATTGAAAGGCAAACCCCATTGAATAGGGCGTTGCAAGAAGGAAGACAAATAGAAGGAACTAATGACTTTTGTGGCATTCCACAGCTTGCGAAGATTTAGTTTTCCTATAAAATTTAAGCTGTCAGCCTTGGTCATGCTGCAAATATAGTTAACTGCTTATCATCCAATGCATGAGCTAAGATTTTTAAAATTTATTAAGTCCTTTCAAAATGAAAGGATTTACATAACTTTGCGAGCAATGTCAGTTAAGGTTACCAATCTTTCTAAGCACTACGGCAAACAAAAGGCTGTAGACAATATTTCCTTCGAAATTTCGAGCGGAGAAATACTAGGCTTTTTAGGTCCTAACGGTGCGGGCAAATCCACTACCATGAAAATGATAACGGGGTTTGTAGAAGCAGATAAAGGTCAAGTAAAGGTTTGTGGCATTGACAGCTTGAAGCAAAATTCATTGGCGAAAGAGAAAATTGGATACCTTCCTGAAAACAATCCTTTGTATTACGATATGTACGTGAAGGAATATTTGAGCTTTGTGGCGAACCTGTACAAAATAAAAAATGTAAAAGTTCGTGTAGCTGAAATGATTGAGAAGACAGGTTTGCAAAGAGAGCAACACAAAAAGATTGAGCAACTTTCAAAAGGGTATAAACAAAGAGTTGGGATAGCTCAAGCATTGATTCACAATCCTGAAGTACTTATTTTAGATGAACCAACCTCGGGGTTAGATCCGAATCAGTTAGAAGATATTAGAGCTTTAATCAAAGAATTGGGCAAAGAAAAAACGGTGATTCTTTCTACACATATCATGCAGGAAGTAGAAGCCATGTGTGATCGCGTTATTATTTTAAATAAAGGTAAAATTGTAGCGGATAATAAGGTAAGTCAACTTAAAATTAACAAGAGCTTAGTGGTCAAGCTAAAGCTCAAAGGGAAGAAAGCAAAGGATTTGCAGATGGACCATGTGAAATTTGAAGATCTCGCTGGAGGCTTTATTCGAGCAAGCTCTAAAAACGCAGATGAATTAGTTGAGAAAATCTTCGAGCATTGCGTAAAGCAAGGATTTGTTTTACAACACTTAGAACAAGAGAATTTTAGTTTAGAAGATGTATTTAAACAATTAACCAAATAGATGTTTACGATATTTAAAAAAGAAATCAATCAGTTTTTTAGCTCTCTTGTGGGCTACATTGCTATTGGTATTTTTTTAATGCTGAGTGCCTTGTTCACCTTCGTTTTTCCAACAACCTCGATTTTAGACAGTGGATTTGCTAGTTTGGATACGTTCTTTTCAAACGCCCCATTATTTTTCTTGTTCCTTATTCCCGCTATCACCATGCGGATGTTCGCAGAGGAGTTTAATACGGGAACCATTGAATTATTGGTCACGCGACCTTTAGGAATGAATCAAATAATTGGCGGTAAATATTTTGCAGCTTTAGCTTTGGTTGTTTTTTCAGTAGTGCCCACCTTTATCTATTATTTCACCTTGTCGAGCATCGCCGCTCCGGCAGGGAATGTAGACACTGGAGGCATCATTGGTTCCTATTTCGGCTTGATTCTTCTTGGAGCTTCATTCGTTGCTTTAGGGGCGTTTAGTTCCGCTATTACGAACAATCAAATCATTGCGTTCTTAGTTGGTGTGTTGTTTTGCTTTTTGTTCTACATGGGCTTCGACTTCATTGCGAAGTTGCCAATCTTCGTTGGGAAGACAGATTATTTTGTAGAGCATATCGGCATCAATTCGCATTACTTGTCCATGAGCAGAGGAGTTATTGATACGCGCGATTTACTTTACTTCTTGAGTTTAATTGTCTTGTTTTTAATGTTCACCAAAACAGCTTTGGAGCGCAGAAAATAGCATGAATTGGTTGAAGCAAAATATAAATACCCTAATTATACTGGCCATTTTATTTGTCGTAAATATCATCGGATCCTACTTGTTTACTCGCGTTGATTTAACGGATGAAAAGCGGTATTCGATTTCAAAACCCACAAAAGATTTTCTTGAGAATTTAGATGATGTAGTTACGGTTCGAGTTTACCTAACAGGAAATCTTCCTTCAGGGATGACAGAACTTGAGAAAAGTATCGAGTCGACCTTGAATGAGTTTAAAGCCTATGCGGGCAAGAACTTAGAATATGAATTTGTAGACCTGAATAAGTTAGAACAAAAAGTGCAAGAGGACGAAGGCAAGATACTTATGAGTAAGGGCCTGAATCCCATTAGTTTGACTGTAGTGGAAAGTGGAGAGCAAACACAAAAAGTTATTTTTCCAGGAGCCATTATTATCTATAAAGGCCGAATGATTAGTGTCAATTTATTAGAGAATAAATTGGGCTACGATCAATATCAAATTTTAAATAACTCCATCGTATTGATTGAATACAAATTGGCTAATGCGATTCAAAAATTGCAACAGATTCATCCTCCAGTGGTGGCTTTTGCAACCGGCCATGGAGAGGTCCCTCAGGAAGCTTTAGGCGAAGTCATCAAGGAATTACAAGATGAACAATTTGCTGTTTCTACCATTGATTTAACGGTTGGCTACAAAGTAGATGACCTTGTAGATGTCTTGGTGGTGGTAAAACCAAGAATGGCTTTTACGGAGAAAGAAAAATACAAGATTGACCAATACTTGATGAAGGGCGGTAAAGTCATTTTTATGATAGATCAAATGGCGGTAGAAATGGATAGTTTGCAAGGCTCAGACTTCTTCTTGGCCAATCCGAGAGACCTCAATTTGGATGACATGTTGTTCCAATACGGAGCTCGAATTAACGACAATCTAGTATTAGATCTGCAAAGTGCTAAATTGGAAATTCAAACGGGAATGGCGAACAATCAACCGCAAATGCAATGGTTTAATTGGCCTTATAACAACTTGATGTTTGGGAATGAAAGTCATCCCGCTTCTCGAAATATGGCACCTATTTCAGGTAAATTTACCAGCACGATTGACACCATTCGAACTGCAGGTATCCAAAAGGAGGTGTTGCTAACGAGTTCGGAATACAGTAAGGCTTTGATGGCTCCTGTCCGAGTCTTTTTAGGTGTTGTTAAAGAATCCATGGATCCGCAAGTGTTTAAGCAAAAAAACCTTCCAACGGCGGTGGCTTTATCAGGTGAGTTTCAGTCTATATTTAAAAATAGAGCTTTTACAGGCGCATATACGGCCATGTCAGATACTGTAGCTGAGTTAAAGTTTATAGAAAAGAGTGTTGCTGGAGCAAAAATCATCTTGATTGCGGACGGCGATTTATTGACAAACCATATCAGTAAAGGCAAACAACAACCTGTGGGCTTTGCAGTTTTTGGTAACAATAATGAACCTATGGTGTTTGATAACTTACCGTTCTTTATGAATTGTGTGGAATATTTAATAGATGACCATAATTTGATAGAAACTAGAAATAAGGTCATTAAATTACGTCAATTAGATGTTACTAAAGTAAAGGAAAAGCAACAAATGATTCAATTTTCCACCCTCTTTTCTCCTTTGCTTTTGCTCATGATTTTCGCATTTGTTTATGCTTTTACGCGTCGCAGAAAATTTGCCAAATAATGAAAAAAACCATTACCTACCTTGTCATTCTAGGTCTATTAGCAGGCTTAGCTTTGTTCTTATTTTTAAAGAATCAAAGCCCTAGTATTGAAGATCAACGTAATTTTACTACTCCAGAAATTGGGGAACTAACGCAAATCATCATGAAGGATCGTCATGGTCATGAAGTTGTGCTGACCTTAGAAGAAAATGGATGGATAGTGGATGGGCGATATCAAGCCAGCACCATCATGTTGAATGATATGTTTTACGCCTTAGAATTCATGCACGCAGAATACCCTGTTCCTGCAGCGGCTGTTAATAACGTACTGACTGAAATGATTACGAATTCAACCAAGGTCAGTCTTTATAAGAATGGGAAATCCAAACCTTTTAAAGTGTTTGCTGTTGGCGGAGCGAATCATGCACAGGACGGCTCTTTTATGTTGATGGAGGTGAATGGTCAGGCAGCTGAAAAACCTTATTTAATTAAATTGCCAGGCTTCAAAGGCTATATTACCTATCGATTCTCAGCTATCTTGAAACATTGGGTAAGTCCTGTTTTTACAGCATATCTTCCTCAAGAAGTGGAAGAAGTGAGTATTGAATATTTTGAAGAGAATAAAGATCAATCCTTTGTTTTAAGTAATAAAAATGAGCAATTTGAATTAACTCATAATGGGGCAACTACTGTTGGTGCGGCCTTGAATGAAAAGATGGCGGAAGGATTGTTTGCTTCCTTCATGGAATTAAGTTTTGAAGAGTTTTTAGATAGCATTCCAATGCAGGATAGTGTCATGAATTTCATGCATTTTTTAGATTTAAAAGTAGTGGCTAAAAATGGAGAAAAACAACACTTAAGTGTTTATTTTAAGCCTTTTAATGTCAACGATAATTTGCCTTTAGACAAGGAGGGTAATCCGGTGTTCATCGACCCCTTAAAATTGTATGTTTATAATAATGAAAGTCAATCTTTTTTTGGTATTCAATATTATACCTTTGGTAAGCTTTTCTTAAAAGCGGATCAGTTGAAGAATTAAGCTTGTTTTTTCTGATTCAAATCTATGCTCAAGAAAAACGCTTAAAAATAAAAAATTACATACCTTTCTAGCTATATTTGTGAACAATAAAATAAAAGATAAAAATGCGTTTCGTTGTCTCTACTACCCAATTACTTAAAAAGCTGCAACTAATTAGTGGTGTTATCAGCTCAAATACGGTTTTGCCGATTCTAGAAGATTTTCTTTTCGATATTAAGGACGGTAAAATAAAGATTTATGCTACTGATTTAGAAACATCCATGAGTACGGAGCTAGAAGCAGAAGCTAAAGAAGCAGGTAGAATTGCAATTCCTGCCAAGATTCTTTTAGATACTCTGAAAACCTTGCCAGAACAACCCTTGACTTTTTCATTTGATGAAAAAACATTTGGGATTGAAATCAGTTCTTCAACAGGTAAGTATAAATTAGCTGGAGAGAATCCAGAAGATTTTCCAAAAATTCCAAGTGCTGAAGATGCTTCTGAAGTAGAGATTCCTTCTGAAATTTTAGGAAGAGCTATCGCACAGACCTTATTTGCTGTAAGTCATGATGAATTGCGTCCTGCAATGACGGGGGTGTTCTTTCAGTTGCAGCCAGATGGTATGACTTTCGTATCAACGGATGCTTCGAAATTGGTGAAGTACAAAAGAAGTGATGTAGTTTCAAAAGAAGCAGCTTCATTCATTATACCTAAAAAAGCATTGCAGTTACTAAAAGGAAGTTTACCTACAGAAGATACTAGAGTATCGGTAAATTACAATTCATCAAATGCCTTCTTTAGTTTTCACGATACTTTATTGATTTGCCGTTTGGTAGATGCGAAATATCCTGATTATAACGCAGTTATTCCTGTTGATAATGATAATTTATTAACTGTTAGTAGATTAGATTTCTTAAACACCTTGAAGCGGGTAAGTATCTTCTCTAATAAAACTACTTATCAGTGCGTTCTAAATATATCAGGAACAGAATTGAAAGTTTCTTCCCAAGATTTAGATTTCAGCAATGAAGCATTTGAACGTTTAAATTGCACTTATGACGGGGACGATTTGGAAATTGCTTTCAACGCTCGTTTCTTAATTGAAATGTTAGGCGTTTTGGAAACAGAAGAAATTAAAATTGAATTATCTACACCTACAAGAGCAGGTATTTTGGTTCCAGGTGAAGTAGAAGCAGGCGAGCAACTGTTAATGTTGGTTATGCCGGTAATGTTAAATCACTAGAGTTATGAAGCATTTTTTTATCATAGCAATTAGCAGTTTTTTCATCTTAGGAACGGGTTTGCAATCATGCAATAAGTATACTTGTCCTACTTATGCTACTAGTGCGCCTTCCAAAGGGGTAAAGAAAGCGGTGAAGAAGAGTAGAGCTGCTTATGACAAAGGCAATGCTAAGAAAGATAAAAGGTCGTCTAAGGGTAAATCTACTTCAGGTTTATAGACGATTTAACATAAAACAAAAAGTCCCATCTCGATACATCGGAATGGGACTTTTTATTAGTGATGGGTTGGTTTAAAAATCAACCACAATTTTTCTTGTATAGACCTTATTGTCCAAGTCATAGATTCTAACAATGTATGACCCTTCCTTATAATCATTCACCGGAATTTTAACTTTCGCGCGATGATCTAACTCGATTCGTTGCACCAATGAACCGATGATGCTATAGATTTCAATCTTGTTAATCAATTGCTCTTTATTGTCAATGTATAAGAAGTCTTTCGCTGGATTAGGATATAATACTTCAGCAATGATGGTAGTTAGAGAGATTCCTGTGCTAAAGTCTAATTTGTCACTTTGTTCAGATTGCAAGACCTCTTTATTCGCCGCTTGAACGATAACCGTAGTTGTCAATTCACTAGGCGTCCATTCTTGATCTAAAATACTTCCAAAGCTGAAAGTCACACTAGCCCCATTTAAAGCTAATTGTTCATTGGTATTATTTAAAAATTTACGAAATACATCATGATGCACTGTTTCTCCATTTTGAGAATTGAAGTTTATAGTTTCTTCTGCCAATAAGATAAGCACATTAGCACTCGTTACGCTAGTTACTGCCACAGTATGAATTGTCACAACAGTATACATTGAGTCGTTTCCAACTTGAAACTGTTCGATGTTAATATCGAAAGGACTAGTGGAATTATTCTGAGTATCTAATGCAATGTTTGAAATTAGATTTGAAGAGGACGGTACAACGGTTCCATTAACCACAATTCTCGGTGTCCCACCATAAAGACTATAGAAATTGGTTCTTGCGTCATTCTCACTCATGTTGTGTTGATTTAAAGGACACCCAGCATAAGGTGAGCTCGGATGAAAAGCAACATGAACTACTTTACTATAAGGAGCAATAGTATTGTAGAAGGTCGGATTTTTATTAGCACAAACACTACAGTAGGTGTTTGTGAAATGTTCAACCAAAATATTTTTAGGAACTTGTTGCGCAAAAGCAAAGCTTGAAAACAAGATGTAAAATGCAGTAAGTAGTTTTTGTTTCATCTGATTGGATTTTAAGGAGGATTCCTATTTTCAACGAAAAAAGTATGCCCCGTTATTAAATAAACGAGAAAATAGTGAAAAGAGTTTTCGAAAAGCCCTACCTGAGTCTATTCAGGTTTACTGAGCTGCTCACTATAGTGAGCAGCTCAGTAAACGCAGCTAATTATAAATCAGCAGGATATGAAAATAGCAAAATTCTAGTGTGGAACTTAATTGATCTTGAAAATAGTATGAAATTTAGCGAGACTTAAAAAAAAGGATAATCCCTTTTGGAGTTACTTTCCACTTTCCAAAACACCCGCAGCGCTAATCACTCTGAAAGTAGTTCGTCTGTTTTTTTGATGCTTTTCTTCGCTGCATTCAACGCCATTTGCGCATTCATTGATGAGTTTAGATTCGCCATAACCTTTTGCGCTTAGCTGTGCGCTAGGGACGCCTTTGGCAATAAAATAATCAACTACAGATTGTGCTCTTCGTTGACTTAAATCTTGATTGTATTGGTCGCTACCTCTGCTGTCGGTGTGCGAGCCAATTTCAATCTTCAAATCTTGGTTCTCATCAAAAAAGGAGACGAGTTTGTCTAAAATAGGTAAGGACTCCTCACGCAGCGTTGCTTTGTCGTAATCGTAGTAAATGTTTTCGATAACAATTTCTTTTTCAGGAAAGATTTTTTCAAGTGCTACTTCTTTAAAAATCGTAATCGTTAAACTGTCCGTGCTTCTTAATTCTTTCGTACTAAACTCGATACTCCTGTTGAAGTAGTTTGTTTTTGAAATTAAGATTTTATAGTCTGTCTCCGCTTCTAATATGAATTTTAACTTTCCATCTACTGGACTAATTTTTTCTTGCCCTTTCATCAAAACAATTGCACCGGGTAAGGCTTGCATACCTAAAACGTTACTTTCTCCGTTGAGCGGGTTCTCATATTTTTTTTCAATGATGCTCAAGTCCAAAACATAAAAATTAATGAACAACTTCTCATACTTATAAATATCGTCATTTCCTTTGCCGCCTTTTCTGCTAGAACTGAACAAAGCACTTTCAATGATCATATCTTGACTGCCTTTTACAGCTTCTTTGATAAAGATGAAACTGAAATCATCTGCACCTGAGTTAATAGGATAGGGCAAGAGACTTGCAGGAGCAAAAGCAAACTTATCAGGGGCCGCTTTATAAATGTCTAAGCCACCATAACCCGTTTTTCCATTAGAGGAAAAATAGATGTTGCCCTTGCTATCCGTAGTAGGGAACACTTCATCTTTCTCTGTATTAATAAAAAATCCAGCATTATAGGGTTGACTCCATTCAGCGCCATTTTTAATCATGAAATAGATGTCATTTTTGCCATAGCCAAAAGGGGCGTCGCTCGAGAAATATAGACGTTGACCATCGGCGCTTAGATGGGGTTGACCAATATTTACAGAATCTGAAAAAATACTTAAAAGCCCCGCTTCATACCAAGTATCTCCATCTGCTTCTGCCTGAAAAATTCTACAAAAACTATTGCCTATATCTAAATAATCGCAACGCGTAAAATAGACTGTTTCAAAATTCTTGCTGAACGTCGCAATGCCTTCAGCTAAGGGGGTGTTTAAGACTTCTGAGAAATTTTCTACGCCTTCCCAAATCCCCTTGTTTTTATTGGCAAAAAATAAATCAGAACTTTTTTGATTGTCCCAAGGTTGCACCAAATCACCTACACTGCTCGCTCTAGCACTGGTAAAAACGATAGCGCCATTTTTATAGAGCCTGGGAGCATAATCTGAAGCACTTGAATTTATTTGTTCTAAATTGGCAATCTTGATATTGCTTTTTGCAGGTAAATAGCTTATTGCTTCCTCACACAATTTGATTTGTGGATCGGTATAATAACTATCATTCATGAGCGCCTTGTAGGTCTTAAATGAACTTAACGCAGAAGTATACTCTTCATTTTCTTTTTGAGCTAAAGCCAAATCGAAAAGGTACTGTGGGTTAGCGTCTAAGTCTTTAATTTGCTGCAAGGCATTAACCTTACCTGCGGGTTGATCCATTTCGTCAAAAGCATCAGCGAGCAATTGCAACTTTTCAATCTTCTTATAAAGATCATTTTCGTTGGCAATTTCTTTTTTTAATAAGTCTGAAGCAAGGACGAACTTTTTTTGCTCATAAGCCTTAGCTCCGTCATTAATAAGGAGTGCTCTCGTTTTACAGGATTGAAAAGCAAGAAGTAATAAGGTAATGAAAATCAAGTTCTTCACTGACCAAAGATAGCATTAGTTTAAAGGTATTATTCTTCTTTAAGTAAAATTCCGTCTTCATATTTTATTGGGACGGTAAATTTCACTCCCTTAACTTCAAATTGGGCAGAGCCAGCGAATTCTAGGTCGATTTCTTCTTTTTGGTAGGAACTAAGGGCAGCTTCTAATAGGCCCATAAAATTGTCTTGAAATAATGCTTTAGGGTTGAATGAAACGGCTAAGGGGATATTGAAGTTCTCTTTTTTTGCAATTTCAGTTTGTTTCGTTTGCGTTACGTGCCCTACTTTAAGTTTATTAGCGAAAACATCTAATTCAATATGGTTTAAATAAATGGAAATTGAATTTGGATTGTAAACCACCACATCGGCGGTGATTGTTACTTTTGTAGCGGTCAAATCAGTAACTTCAATGTTCTCAATTTTCTGAAATTTAGGTTCAATGCTGGCGGTGTTGCAGGCATTTAAAATGATAACAAGGATTAAATATAACTGAGCCGTTTTCATTAAACTGATTTAGCAATTTCAAACAAATAGTGTTTTAATTATATTACTTCTTCTTCGCGACAATACTAATATTGTGATGAAAGATTTCTTCATCAAACGCTGACTTTTTATTCAACCTACTCTCTTCAAAAAATTCAATTTCGAAATCTTGAAAAAGCGCTTTCACTTCGTCGGCTGAAAGTAAGAGTAAATCATTCCACGTATGTTCTGTTCCAAAAAAATTGCCAGCGAAGCGACCATTTTTTTTAATTGTTGCTTTAATGTTTTGCATGAGTTGTTGAAAGTACTCTTTAGGACAAAAGGCTAAAGTAAATGCAGTATGAACCAATTCTACTGCTTCCCATTTGATATCTTGAAAAGCGCTTAATTGAAAACTGGCAGAAGGATTTTCGCTATAGTCATTTTCAAAATACGCTTGTGCTTTGGGTTCGTTATCTACGGCAATTACCCTCCAGCCTTGGGCTAATAGAAACTTTACATCATTGCATGCACCAGAGCCAATATCGAATGCCCTGCCAACGATTTTTTCATTCTTTAATCTTTCTAACGCTCGAGTTAATGTTTCTCTAGGGGGCTTTCCACTTGTTTTTTCGTAATACAATTTCCAATTATCTTGATTCGGCATAAAGGGCGTTTTAACTAAATCTAATGGCTTTTATGGCTTGAATTCTATTGACCAGCATGGCAGGTAACAATAAAAATAGCGCTCCAGTGAGTAAAGTGAAGATGTTTAAAAATATAATCCAAGGCCACTCCAATTTTACGGGGGCGTAATCTATGTAATACGAATCTTGAGGCAACTTTATGACATGGAAGGTATCTTGAATCCAACACAAACTTATACCTGTTAAGTTGCCAATCAGTAGTCCTAGTCCAATAATAAACACACCGTTCCAAACAAAAATGTTGCGCAATTGTAAATTGCTGCTGCCTAAAGCTTTTAACACCCCAATCATTCGGGTGCGCTCTAAAATTAAAATCAATAAGGAGGTTACCATGTTGACTGCCGCAACTAGGAGCATGACAAGGAGAATTACAATTTCATTGGTATTCTGAAGAGAAAGCCAATTAAAGATATCGGGTTTAAATTCTTTGATTGTTTGCGAATATAAATCTTGATCTATGGCGTAAAAGAGGTCTTCTCCAATTCTATCGAGCGGGTTGCGTTGCAGTGCCATCGCTTTTTCTTGGCTTAAGAAAATAGAGGCGAGCTTTTTTCCGTAGGATTTTAACTTGGATTCAAATAAGTATTGGCTACCTACAAAAACTTCAAAACCACCGACCTCATCTTTGTCCCAATTATTTAAATCTTGAATAACCGCAAGATCAATCCAAGCATATTGTTTATCGAACTCTTCGATCCCTGAATTGTATATTCCGGATACTTTAAAACTGCGCTTTCGAATTTTTGCATCATCTTCAAAGAAGCTTATAATCAATTTATCTCCTACTTCGGCTTGCAATCGATTTGCAGTAATTTCCGAAAGAAGAATTCCTTCATTGTTTTTATCCTCGTTTAAGTCAAACAACTTGCCCTTAACGATATAATCTGTAAACGGTGATTTCTTAAAATCAGCACCGATTCCTTTTAGAATAATGCCTTCAAAGTCTTCTTTGGTATGAATAATACCTGCTTTTAGCGCCACAGATTGAACATGTTCCACTCCAGTAAATTGTTCTGGATGCAAATAAAGCGCGGTATTTTTATTGACAGGAAACTTATCTAAAGATTCTGCCGCTTGATAAGGCGTGACGATAATATGCGCCCAAAAGCCAAAAACTTTTTGACTTATGGTTTGCTGAAAGCCACTAATTAGTGCTGTAGCAATAATCATAACAGTAATACTTAAGGCTACGGCGGCAATAGAAATTTTCAAAATAAATCTTGAAAATGACTGATGCTGATTGAAAGCAATTTTTTTAACTATAAAAAACGGAAAGTTCATACGCTTATTAAGTGCATAATTAATAGCTTTTATTAATAAAAAGAAACATAAAGCAAGTATTTTTGATTTTAATATGAAACATTCCATGAAATTCGCATTGGTATTTTTTTTAAGTAGCTCGACTTTTTTTAGTTGTACTGCACAAAAAAAAAGTGGAAAAGCTAAAGTTCAAGATCAAGTTCAGATTCAAGCCGAAAAACCGATGCTACTATTTAAAGTGGGTGCAGAGATGCTAAATCAGGATTTATCCATGCTTCAAGGAAAGCGCATCGCTCTTGTGGTTAATCCTACTTCCATGGTTGGACCAGAGCACTTAGTGGATGTATTGTTAAGTAAGGGCATCCAAATTGTGAAGGTTTTAGCTCCAGAGCACGGCTTTAGAGGTAAAGCTGATGCGGGCGAAGAAGTTCAAGATAATGTAGATGCGAAGACCGGTTTATCAATTGTTTCGCTTTACGGCAATCACAGGAAGCCTACTGCTGAAGATTTAGTAGATTTAGATCTTGTTGTTTTTGATATCCAAGATGTAGGCGCTCGATTTTATACTTATATTTCAACACTTCATTATGTTATGGAAGCTTGCGGGGAGTATGGCGTAAAAGTTTTAGTTTTAGATCGCCCGAATCCCAATGGAGATATTGTAGATGGAAACGTCTTGGATATGGCGCATAAGTCATTTGTGGGCATGCATCCCATTCCTATTTTACACGGTATGACCATTGGAGAATACGCGCTAATGATTAATGGTGAAAAATGGTTGGCCAATGGATTGCAATGTGATTTGAAAGTTGTTAAGTGCCAAGCATATAATCATAATATGCCTTACAGTTTGCCGGTTAAACCTTCTCCAAACTTACCAGATGACAGAGCCATCAAGTTATATCCATCTACATGCTTTTTTGAAGGTACAGTGATAAGCGAAGGACGTGGAACGGACATCCCGTTCCAAGTTTTTGGTGCACCAGAAATTGACCCTAAATTGAGTACCTTTAGCTTTGTTCCTAAGAGTAAGGAAGGGGCAAAGTTTCCAAAGTTTGAGAATAAAACGTGTTATGGATTTAATATAAGTAAAATTCAAAATGATTTTGAGGAACAAAAGGGAATCAATTTGGATTACTTAATTACCATGTATAATTTATATCCGTCAAAAGATGATTTTTTCTTAAAAAATGAATTTTTTGATTTGTTGGCTGGAGGAACTGCCTTAAGAGCCGCTATTGTAAATGAACTTTCCGCAGCAGAAATAAAAGCTTCTTGGGAGTCCGATTTGAATGAGTTTAAAAAAATAAGAGATAAGTACTTGTTGTACAAGGATTTTGAATAAAAAGAGAGGAAATTTATGAGTGTGACCATGTTCGTGTATATTTTGATTGCAGCCAATGTGCTTTTTTCTTGGCAGGCCTTTAACAATCAAGCCCTTTTTGAAAATTTCAAGTTTAGAGTAGGTAATATTCTTTCCGGGAAAGAGTACGTTCGATTGTTGAGTAGTGCTTTTTTGCATGCGGATTGGACGCATTTAATTGTGAACATGATTGCTTTATATTCTTTTGGAATAGCGATGTCTTATTTCATCGATACTTTGCAGTTTGCCGCCTTATATTTTGTGAGCTTGTTTGCTGGAAATTTGTTAGCGCTGTTTTTCAACAAAGGCAATTCTAATTACAGCGCTGTGGGCGCTAGTGGTGCTGTGAGTGGTGTGGTGTTTGCCAGTGTATTGTTTTATCCTTTTGGGAAAGTCTTGTTGTTTTTTTTCCTTCCTATGCCTAGTTGGGTTTTTGGAATTTTGTATTTATTGTATTCCGTTTACGGCATGAATAAACAAAACGACAATATTGGACATGAAGCACATTTAGGTGGAGCGATGGCGGGTGTCCTCATGGCCTTGTTGTTCAAACCATCGTTAATGACGGAGAATTGGTGGTTGACAGCAGCTTTATTAATTATTCCAATGATTATCTTTTTCATCAAACCAAAGAGCGATGGCGGTGGGTATCAATTTACGGTGCTAAATGATGGTCAAGCGGTCAAGAAAACAAAAAGGAGTGTAGATGATTTGTATTACAATAAGGAGTTTGAACGAGAGAAGGAATTAAATGGCCTTTTAGAAAAAGTCAATGAAACGGGAGTGGGAAGCTTGACAACTTGGGAGAAAAAAAGATTGCAAGAATTGTCTAGTTAAGGAGCTTACAAAAGAAGGAAGCAAGGGATGAAAGCTATACTATTTAAAAATATCAAACAACTTTTACAAATTCAGGAAAGTGGTCTTTTACCGGTTTCAGGAAAAAAGATGGCTGAATTACCGATGCTAGAAAATGCATGGTTACTAGTAGAGGAAGGAAGGATTGCTAACTATGGAACCATGAAGACCTGTCCTGAACTTGAAGTAGAAACAATAGATGCAAGCGGTCGAATTCTCATGCCCACATTTGTTGATTGCCACACGCATATTGTGTTTGCAGCCACCAGGGAAGAGGAATTTGTAATGAAAATCCAAGGAAAGGCTTACGAAGAAATTGCTGCTGCTGGTGGTGGAATCTTGAATTCAGTAAGAAAGTTGAGAAATACCACTGAAGAAGAATTATATCAAGATGCGGCAGCCAGATTAGAAGGATTAATACGTTTGGGTACAGGCGCTATTGAAATTAAAAGTGGCTATGGCTTAAATCTTGAAAGTGAATTGAAAATGCTTCGAGTGATTAAGCGATTAAAAGCTGATTTTGATATCCCTATCAAGGCAAATTTGTTAGCAGCTCATGCAATTCCAAGCGAATTTAAAAATAATAGATCAGGATATATTGACTTGATTATTAACGAAATTATTCCTGCTGTGGTTAAAGAGGGATTGGCAGACTTTATTGATGTCTTTTGCGAGAAAGGATTTTTTACAGTTGAAGAAACAGACTACATCTTGAAAGCTGGTTTAGCTCATGGTTTAAGGCCAAAAATTCATGCGAATCAGTTAGCTGTGAGCGGAGGAGTTCAAGTGGGTGTTGAAAATGATGCGATTTCTGTTGACCATTTAGAAGAAATAGGGGAAGAGGAATTAAGGGTCTTGGTTCATTCTAAAACCATTCCGGTAGGACTGCCTTCTTGTTCATTTTATTTGGGAATTCCCTATGCGCCGGCAAGAAGTATCTTAAAGCAGGATTTGCCTTTTGCGCTTGCTTCAGATTACAATCCAGGGAGCACCCCAAGCGGAAATATGAACTTTATATTGAGTTTGGCGTGTATTAAAATGAAACTCCTACCCGAAGAAGCAATACATGCGGTTACCTTGAACGCAGCTTGCGCAATGGGGGTTCAAAGTGAAGTGGGCAGTATTACCAGGGGAAAACGAGCAAATTTGATTTTAACAAAATCGATTTCTTCTTTGGCTTATTTACCTTACAGTTTTGGAGAAAATTGTATATGTAAAGTTTTTGTTAATGGAAAAGTTATGGATTAGTTTGGCTAATTAAATTATTTAAATATCTTTAGCACATTATTTATTTAAATCCATAACAACATGAAAAAGAAAAATATTTTTAAGGTAATAGTTGCTTCAGCAGCGATTATGTTCAGTCTTAGCTCTTGTAGCAAATGTCAAACTTGCACCTATGGTGGAGATTCTGAAGAAATTTGCCAAGATGATTATGCTGACAAAGATGAGTACAAAGCATATATTGCACTTGTAGAAGCTTTTGGCGCAAATTGTAAATAAGCTTTATCCAATTTAATAAAAAGGGACTAAGGTCCCTTTTTTTATGAGTATTCAATCCAACATATTAAGAAGTATCGAGTCATTCCTTTCTAAGCGCATAGAAAATTTTATTGTAGCGAGGACCAAGGTCAGAGAGGCCTTGTTTTTTCAAACATTCGAACCTAGGGATACTGACATTTATATTGCCACCTATTTTAAATCTGGGACTACTTGGATGCAAATGATTTTGTATCAGCTTTTGACAGATGGGAATATGGAGTTTGAACACATCTATAGTGTTTCCCCTTGGTTAATAAACGAAGCAGGTAAAAAAGACGGGGCAGATAGAATAAATAGTTTAGATAAACCAAGGGTGTTTAAAGCCCACGAGCCTTACGAAGAATTTGAGCCTAAGAACAAGAATAAGTTTATTTACGTATACAGGGAGGGTAAGGATGTTGCTGTTTCCTTGTATCATCATCGAAAAAATTACAATGATTCTGGTGAAACTTTGGACCAAGTTTTTGAATCTTATTTTACCGGAGGAAGCTATAATTGGTTTAGGTATAACAAGGATTGGTTAGAAAATAAAAACAAGTTCAATATTTTATATGTGAATTATGCCGACTTGAAAAATAATTTTGAAGAAACTATTCAGCAGATTGCAGGGTTTTTGCATGTCAATATTGATGAAGAATTGATTACTCGAATCAAGGAAAGAAGTTCATTTGAGTTTATGAAAGCTCATGAAACAAAGTTTGGGGAGCAAGCTCAAACACAAAAAAAATACGACCAATTTATTCGGAAAGGAAATCTTGGGGATGGTGACCAGTTAAATGAAAGTCAAAAACAAGCTTATAACGGGATTTTTAAAAAGGAATTAGAGCGCTTGGCTAAGCGACATAATTTGCACTAATACTTGTATTTTGGATGCCAACCATCAAGGCTTTTCGGCAAGAGTTCGAATAAGTGCCAAGGGGCACAGTATACGTCTCCAGGTCCAAACCTATCTTTAGCTGTTCTGAATATTTTCCCATCTTTTTGAGTTAAGATAGAAAACCCGGGTTCATAACAACGGCGGCCTTCTTTGTCTGAAGCAAAACCTAAGTCTACGGAAAAATCAGTGCCGTAATAGGAGAAACAAGGTATTTTCCAATGCCGAGAATTAGAAAATTCGAGCATCTCAGGTACATCATCCGGAGTGGTCAAAACGATCTTTACCCGATTTTTAATGATTGGATAGGAACCACTTAATGTATCTGCCCACATCGTACAATATACACAGGACTTACCCATGTTGTGAATCAACACTAATTCATCCTTGCCTTCAAATAGATCTAAAAGATGAACCGGCTCGTTCTCGGTATTCTTAAAAGCGTAATTTTGAATGCGCTCAGGTTCTTGAGATTTAATTAGCAATGCTAGTGCTTTTTGTTTTTGGAAGATTTCTTCCTGTAAACGGTTAATTGTTGACTCTAAAGATTCCATAATATTCAATTAGGCTGCTTGTAAAATTGGCTGGTTGGTATTTTCAATATAAACTTCCATAGCGTTGAAAAGTAATTTATCCTGCCCCGTCAGTGATAGTATTTAACAGGTGTGCCTAAATCATTTTCTTGATTCCTCCATTCTGAAAGCAGCAAGCCTTCAGCTTTCATTTTTTTTAGTTTTGTATATAGCGTTCCTTCCAAACGTAAATATGCGCAATTTTCTTTGAAGACGTTAATGAGCTGGTGACCATATAACGGTTGCCCCTTAAAAGTTGATAAAACTAAATAGTCCAATAGGCCTTTCTTAATTTTGGATTCCCAATTTTCTATAAATGTATTCTTCATAATAGTACAAATTTGCAAAAGAATAAAGGTAATGCTAGTTACCTAGTTAAGAATCAATCAACCCAAAATTGAAGGTGTATGCTTAAAGATACCTTAGTTTGCTTTTGATTTTTTTACGCAAGAAGAAAGTTCTTCCATGTCACCAAAATCAAATTTATCAAGTGAAGATTGCGTAAATACATCGTATACCTCTAATTCACAAAAGACAACTTCATAAGTACTACAATTAAAAACTTGATTGCATTTATGAAGATTGAAAGATGATGATAATATAGCTTTGGTGGGATCTTTAGAATCTACAGCCTTTTTGATTTCCTCACTACTTACAAATTCAAAGGCATATTTATAGGTCTTTGCTAGTTGGTCAATTGATGTAATTTTCAAGCTTTTATATTTTACGTCAATTAAAAGTGTTTTGTCCTTTAATACCCCGGCTCTTTCATTGTAAATTTTAGTAAGCTGCCTAGTGATAGCATTTTCATTGTTGCCGGATATGTCAAACTCATAGATTAAACTAACCGTTTCTTGAAGTTGGAATACCATTGCGGGTAGTCTTTTGTCAATATCCGCAAGTTCTTTTTCTATACCCCAATTGTCATAAGGTACATATGCTAAACAGGAGTGTAAATAGAAATCAGTATCTGTAAATCCTCCGTTGAACAAGGCTAATGCACCAATTTCTTTTTTGTTACCCATTACATTAAATTCATTAATGTAAACAAATGACAATTCGGTATTTGAAATAGTAGCTTTAAATTCTTCGATACTTATGAATTTGACGGGAGTAATATTCCAAGATTGCTCAAAGGAATAAATCAGTTGGTTGTTGAATGCCTCATCTTCACTTAAAACAACACATGTGGTAGATTTCAAAAATCTTGCGCAACTGACCTTTCCTTTCAGCATAGGCGATAGTTGAGCAAAATTGAACAAGAAGAAAAGTTGCAGAAGAATAACTAGGATTGGTTTCATTTGAATAAACTTTTACCTAATTATACTACTATTTATGTGATTTGTTTCATTTTGCCTAGATTCTTTTTGTTGCATAAAATAGTAAGCGCTTATTGATTTAGTAGAGATATAAGTCTTATTTTTGCTATAATATATGATGGAATTATTTGTTGCTTCGCTATACATAGCCTGCTTTACATTTATTATTTATAAGCTTAATTTTTTTAAACTTAAAATGCTAGGAAAGAGATCTTTATTGATTCTTTTTGGCTTAAAAATAATTGCGGGATTTCTGTACATTTACGTTTCTAAGAACTTGATTTCGGCGGGTGATGTATTCTCTTATTACAACGACGGATTAATTGTTTATGAACAATTAAAAGAAGGGCATCTTTTAACCTACCTACAGTTGACTTTTGGCTTAAATAATGTAAATATTAGTTCAAATATTGCTCAAAGTGTTGAGCGAATGGGCTTTTGGCACGATAGTTCGGCCTATATGATGGTCAGAACGAATGCCCTTATAAATGTGTTAAGCTTTGGAAAAGGGGTTTATACTAACGCAGTTTTTTTCTCATTTCTTTCTTTTGTTTCTTGCGTTTTATTAGCCAAGGTTTTTGAACAATATCTAAAGTCGAAAAGTACTGCGGTATATTACACTATTTTTTTAGCACCAAGTAGCTTCTTTTGGACAAGTGGAATGCATAAAGAAACTATGAGTGTATTGCTTATAGCACTCATTTTATATAGTTTTTTTAGGTTCTTTTCAAATCGAAAAATAGGGCATTTTGTGGTGTTCATTTTATCTTTTGCCTTCTTGTACCAAACTAGATTTTTTATCGCCTCCATGCTTTTGCCTCCTATGGTGGCATTTGTTATATGGAATTTTATAGGATCGACTCGGCCAATTATTATTTTTACAATCTTCTTTGCTTTAGTTTTGGTCGCAACATACGTCATTCCAGCATTCTTTAACACGCCCAACCTTGTGGACGAGGTATTGGAGAAAAAGGCTTTGTATGAAGCATTAGACAATGGGAATACGGCTATTGATTTAGGCGTTTATGAAGCCAGCTACCTTGGTATTTTGAAAAAAGTACCTCAATCGCTTTTTAACAGTATGGTTCGACCACATTTCAAAGATGTGAAATCATGGTTTTTGGCAATGGCCTCTCTGGAGAGCTTTTTGATTTCTTGTACTTTTTTAGTGTCCTTATTTTACTTAAAGAATCTTCGGCAAAGAGAAAGAGCAATTATTTATGTTTTTTTTGGCTTTGCATTAAGTTACCTCATTCTAACTGGCCTTATTGTGCCAAATATTGGCGCTATTTTGAGGTATCGCAGTGTTGCCCTATTTTTATTATACCCAAGTATGGTGTTTTTAATGGTGAAAAGAAAACTTTTTTGAGCGTTTTCTGGGTAAAATCTAAAATTTACATGAATTAACAGCGTTTTTGGCTTTTTGTTAGTAAAAAAGTGAAAAATATTTATGGTATGGTGTGCTTTTAAGGCTTTTTGGGTTATTTTTGTATAAAATTTACCTCAAAAATGGAAAGCATAAGAAATGCAGGTTTTAAAACCGCTACGCAAAGGAAAAAGATTAATGTGAAATTGCCTAATAAGCGAATTTCAGAATACTATGCGGAAAACGTATTCATCGAATCTACGATGAAGAAATATTTATCTGAAGATGCATTTATCGGAATAAAGAATGCTATCAATACGGATACAAAGATTGATCGTAATACGGCAGACCAGGTTGCCGCTGCGATGAAGGCTTGGGCAATTGATAAAGGTGCAAAATCTTACACACACTGGTTCCAACCCTTAACCGGAGCTACTGCTGAAAAGCATGATACTTTTTTTGTTCCTACGGCAGATGGGAAAGGCATGGAGTCCTTTACCGGAGATGCTTTAGTGCAGCAAGAACCAGATGCTTCTTCCTTTCCAAATGGGGGGATTCGTCAAACTTTTGAAGCGAGAGGATACACCGCTTGGGATCCTACTTCGCCCGCTTTTATAATGGAAATTGGCGCGGGTATTACCCTTTGCATTCCTACAATATTTATATCTTATACAGGTGAATCATTAGACCAAAAAACACCTTTATTAAAGTCTTGTCACTTTTTAGAAAAGGCGGCATTGCCAGTCGTAAATCTATTTGATAGACATGCTACTAAGGTTATCGCAACCTTAGGTTGGGAGCAGGAATACTTCATTGTGGATGAGGCCTTGTTCTATGCAAGACCGGATTTAGTATTGTGCGGAAGAACTTTATTGGGACATTCCCCCGCAAAAGGACAACAATTAGATGATCACTATTTTGGATCAATTCCCGAGAGAGTTTATGCGTTCATGCTAGACTTCGAATTAGAAGCACATAAATTGGGTATTCCTGTTAGAACAAGACACAATGAAGTGGCTCCAGGGCAGTATGAATTGGCTCCGATGTTTGAAGAAATGAACGTAGCGGTTGACCATAACCAATTGGTCATGGACATTATGGAAAGAGTGGGCAGAAGACACAAACTAAAAGTTTTGATGCATGAGAAGCCTTTTCAAGGAGTAAACGGTTCAGGTAAGCACAACAATTGGAGTATGAGTACAGATACAGGTAAGAATTTATTATCTCCTGGTAAAACTCCTAAAAACAACCTATTGTTCTTGACCTTCTTTGTGAATGTAATTAAAGCGGTTCATGAGCAAGCTGATTTGTTAAGAGCTTCTATAGCTTCTGCATCAAATGACCATAGATTAGGTGCAAATGAAGCCCCTCCGGCTATTATTTCAGTATTTATCGGTTCACATTTGTCCTCCGTATTGGAAGAAGTTGCGAAACGAGTTACACATGGTAAATTCGACGAGGATAAAAATGCTACTTTAAAACTAGATATTCACAACAAGATTCCAGATGTATTGTTAGATAATACAGACAGAAATAGAACTTCTCCTTTTGCCTTTACTGGGAATAAATTTGAAGTAAGAGCAGTTGGAAGTACAGCGAACTGCGCCTGGCCAATGACTGTGTTGAATACGATTGTTGCCAATCAATTAAAAGAATTTAAGTCAGAAGTTGATAAACTCATTAAGGAAGGAGAGAATAAAGAAGGTGCCATCCTTAGAGTAATAAGACGATATATCAATTCTTCTAAGGACATTCTTTTTGAAGGAGACAATTATAGCGAGGAGTGGGCAGCTGAAGCGAAGAAACGGGGTTTAAATAATGTTAAAACTACAGCTTATGCATTAGATTTCTTGAATACAAAAAAAGCAAAAGAAGTCTTTATAAAAAATAAGATTTTTAATGAAGTAGAATTGGAAGCTAGAAGTGAAATTTTCTTTGAGGCTTACATCTTGAAATTACAGATTGAAGCTCGTATCATGGGCGAAATGGCCTTAAATGAAATTCTTCCCGTTGCCATTACTTACCAAAATCAATTAATAAAGAATGTAAAAGGTTTGATGGATCTCGGCTTGAAAAAAGAGGCTTATGCTTCACAACTGGCTTTGATTTCTAAAATCTCAGAGCATATTAATGTGATGGAACAAGATGTTAGAAGTATGGTTGAAGCTAGAAAAGTATGTAACAAAATAGAACATGCTTCAGAAAAAGCAAAGGCTTATTGCGATAAAGTGAAACCTTATTTTGATACCATTAGATATCATGCAGATAAATTAGAATTGCTCGTTGATGACAAGCTTTGGCCAATTCCTAAATACAGAGAATTGTTATTCTTGAAATAATTAAATTGAAAAAGCGAGACATTAATGTTTCGCTTTTTTAATTAAGGCATCTTCAAAAAGAAGGAGGCAGGAGATTATCGAACTTAGTTAAAGATAACTTAAAGGAGCTTGCCTAACCAGCCTAATCGGGTGTTGAGAATATCTAACAATCTAGCTAAAAATCTATTCGTCTAAAAGTGGGATTACTTCGTGAACCCTTAATCGTTCCGAATTCCGAGAGGAAAGTCCCATTTTGCTTATATCCTTACGAGTTAGATCAATTGCAGTTAGAAGACGTCTAACAATCTAGCTAAAAATCTATTCGTCTACAAGTGGGATTACTTCGTGAACCCTTAATCGTTCCGAATTCCGAGAGGAAAGTCCCATTTTGCTTTCGCAAAATAGCTTTTTTCTCCTCGATTTACATCTTTACGAACTTGACCGATTGTAAGTATTGGACGTCTAACCATCTAGCTAAAAATCTATTCGTCTAAAAGTGGGATTACTTCGTGAACCCTTAATCGTTCCGAATTCCGAGAGGAAAGTCCCATTTTGCTTTCGCAAAATAGCTTTTTTCTCCTCGATTTACATCTTTACGAACTTGACCGATTGTAAGTATTGGACGTCTAACCATCTAGCTAAAAATCTATTCGTCTAAAAGTGGGATTACTTCGTGAACCCTTAATCGTTCCGAATTCCGAGAGGAAAGTCCCATTTTGCTTTCGCAAAATAGCTTTTGTATTTGAAAGCACACCCCAAAGCAAGCTTGGGTGTGCTTTCAAATACAAAAGTCCCAGCATAAATGCTGAGACTTTCCTTTCTTAGTGACCTCGAAGGGATTCGAACCCCCAACCCTCAGAGCCGAAATCTGATATTCTATCCAATTGAACTACGAAGCCATAATTGAATCGCAAAGCTATGGATTAAATTGAGATTTAGTAAGTTTGAACGGAAGATTAAATTAAGCAGCGGCTTCTTAGCTCATTTTCTAATTCAAATGTGCTATTTTTGTAGCGAAGCTAAAACAATATAAAAAATGGATCAAAAGACACCTGCGTACTCAAGGACAATAATGACTGAAATTGTATTGCCTAATGATGCGAATGCATTGAATAATTTGCGAGGAGGGAAAATATTGCATTGGATGGATATTGCTTCTGCTATTGCAGCTGGAAAGCATTCTAAAGCAGTGGTTGTAACCGTATCTGTAGATCAAGTTTCTTTTGAGAACCCGATTAAAATTGGGGACGTTATAACCATTGAAGCAAAAGTAACTCGCGCTTTTAATACTTCTATTGAAACTTATATTGAAGTTTGGGCTGAAAATTTACCCTCTCAAAACAAATATAAATGCAATACCGCTTATTATACTTTTGTTGCACTAAATAGCAATGGTCGCCCCATGAAAATTGATGAAGTTCATCCTGAAACAGAAGAAGAAAATATTCAATTTAAAGGAGCATTGAAAAGAAGAGAAATTAGACTTATTTTAGCAGGAAGAATAGAGGCTACCGAAGCGGAAAGCTTTAAAGCATTGTTTCAAAAAGAGTAAAGAAGAAGGGTATGATTAAAATTCTTAAAAAAGAAGGTCGCAACTTAGTAGAGATCCAAACCATTGAAAAAGGTTGTTGGGTCAATATCTATCCTCCTTTTTCTAAAGAGAATTTGGAAGAAATTGCGAAAAGCCATAACCTGCCCTTAGATTTCTTGACAGATTCTTTGGATAGAGACGAACAAAGTAGATCCGAGTCAGAAGAGGAAGCTGATTTGGTTGTCGTGAATACCCCAATTTTGAACGGTGACCTCATAGAAAACGAAGCGCTTTACCTTACTATCCCCATTGGGATTATTAGTAAACCGGATTACATTATTACTATTTGTGGATATGAGAATCGGGTGATTGATGACTTTTTGAGCAACCGTATCAAGGAATTTAATCCTGCGGATCAAAGTATGTTTACCCTCCAACTTTTGAATAGAAACGTATACTACTTCCAATATTATCTTCGAGAAATTAATAATAAGCGGTACTCTTTTGAGAATGAAATTTATCGTTCTTCAAGAAGTAAAGATTTGAAACGCTTGTTGGATCTTCAAAAAAGTCTGATTTACTTCGTTACGAATTTGAGAAGCAATGATTTGATGATGAACAAGTTGCGAAGAACAAATTTTTTAAAGATTAGAGACTCTGAAGAAAAAGAAGACTTTTTAGAAGACATCGTTGTTGATAGTGGTCAGGCGATACAAATGGCCGATATCTACACGAATATTTTGAACGGAACCATGGATTCATTTGCTTCAATTATATCGAATAATTTAGGAATTGTAGTGCAACGCTTAACAGCGGTTACGATTGTTCTAATGGTCCCTACTTTATTAGCTAGTTTTTATGGTATGAATATTCGATTGCCGCTTCAAGAAGGTTATGAGCATAGCTATATTCCATTTTCGTTTATAATTGGATTGTCTTTAATACTATCTTTTATACTGGGTTGGTTTTTTATGAAAAAACGTTGGTTCTAAATGGTAAAAAAAAGGAGTAAAAAATGGTGGTTACTGGGTGCCCTTATTTTAATTCTAGTTCCATTAGGGCTCTTTTTATTTAGGAAAGACAATACCATTTCAAGAGAAGAAGCGATTAGGCTTTGTCAAGATGAAAATTCTCATTTTTATGAATGGAAGGGCTTAGAAATTCATTATACAGAACAAGGTTTTGGGGATGAAACCATCTTGATGGTGCACGGATTTGGTGGGTCCCACAAAAATTTCGAAATGCTCTCCGGTATTCTGCAAAAGGACTATCGCGTTATTGTAATTGACATTCCCGCATTTGGTTTATCTGAAGTTCCTAGTTTAGATATGGCGAATGAGGATCTGTTTCCCTTATACCAAAGTTTTGTTAAAGATGCCTTGAAGAGTCTGCATGTAGAAAAATATCATTTGATTGGAAATTCTCTAGGAGGATGGATTTCGTGGGATTTGGCTTCTAAGCAAGATACGAATTTACTTTCTCTTACGTTATTGAATAGCGCGGAATATGGCATGGACAAGGTTAAGGATAAAATTTCGGGTTGGATGACTGGTTCCGCTTCTGAATTCATTTTCAGAAAGGGTGTTCCTTATAGCTTTTCTCAAGTAAATGCTGAACGATGTTTGTGGGATGACGCAAAATTGGATGAAGAAAAAGTGCTCCAAAATTATTATATGCTTAATAAAGTGGGTACTTTTCCTTGGATGATGAAAATGGTAATGAGCGCTGAATTGCCTGACACTAACGCCATCAAAAATATTTCATGTCCCACCTTAATTATTTGGGGTGAGCACGATGAGATTGTTTCGGTAGAGAATGCTGCTCGTTTTGAGGAAGATATTGAAGGCAGTGTTAAAATTGTTTATGAAGATTGTGGACACATCCCTCAAGTGGAACATCCTGAGCGAGTGGCTAAAGACTGGTTGATTTTTGTTAGGAACATTAAACTAACTAATTGAGATGCTGGGCATTGTTTTAGTCGTTCTGTTAATTATCCTCATTTCCTTGATTCTTTTCCGAAAGAATAATATTAATTCTGTTCAAGAAACAAGGGTTATGTACAAAGTGCCTAGTTCTTCCTTCTTTAAGTTTAATGATTTAGAATGTCATTATACGGATGAAGGCTATGGCGAACCGGTAATCTTGATTCATGGCTTGGGAGACTCTTTCAAGATTTACGATGATTTTGCTAAATTATTGGCTAAAGATTTTCGCGTGTTACGGATAGATTTACCTGCTTTTGGATTGAGTGAAGTGCCAAAAGGAGATTTAAAGACAGATGAGATAAGTTCTTATTATAAGAATTTTTTAAGCTGTTTTGTTGAAGAATTGGAATTGAATAATTTTCACCTCTTTGGAAATTCTTTGGGTGGATGGGTAGCTTGGGATTGGACATCATGTCACAATGACAAGGTGAAGTCTCTTTGTTTATTAGCTAGCGCAGGCTTTGAAATGGATAAGGTGAAAAAGAATATCACAAGAGGAGTTTTAGAATGGATTCCTAAAATCTTGCTAACTAAAGGAATGCCTTTTGCCGTTGCAAGGCTCAATGCTAAAGAAACAATTTATGATCCTCAAAAAATTACAAAGCAACATATTTTAACGAATTATAGAATGCTAAATAAAAAGGGTACTTTAAACTTTGTCTTTAAATTACTCATAGGAAGTTTTGTTCCAGAAACAGAGCATGTTCGAGATGTCAGCACACCAACACTCATAGTTTGGGGCAAAAAGGATAGAATTATTTCAGTACGACACGCAACTATGTTTAATGAAGCAATTCCTAATAGTCAAAAAATAATTTATCCAAATTGTGGTCATTACCCGCAGTTAGAATTTCCGGAATTACTTCTTAAAGATTGGAAGGAATTTACAACTAATTTGAACTCATAAATTTTTTGGATGCTATCAGATCTTGATAAGCATTAATGAAATCTAATGCGGTACTTCTTTTTTTACCTTCCATTTGTAAACCAATAATTTCTATTGGTTTTGACCCCGTTCCTACTAGAAGTCTCTTTTCGAATACACACGTTTCACCTGGATTTAAGTGCAGCGCTTCAGGATAAATTTTAGTACTGTGAATTTTTACATTCTTTCCATCAATATTTGTAAAAGCTGTAGGGAGAGGATTCAGACCACGCACCTTATTGTGAATTTCTTGTGCACTTTTGTTCCAATCAATTTCACAATCTTCTTTGAAGATTTTAGGGGCATGCTTAGCTTCTTTACTTAAATCTTGGGGCACTTCAACGTATAAATCTTGATCTACGGCTTGGAGCGTTTTTAATAATAATTTAGCACCTAGATTCATTAAAGCGTAATAGACTTCGCCAGTGGTGTCATTTTTGCCAATAGGCAAACGAGCTTGTTCAATGATATTACCAGTATCAATTTGATGTTTTAGAAAGAACGTGCTCACGCCTGTTTCTTTTTCACCATTGATGACTGCCCAATGAATAGGAGCGGCACCTCTGTAATTTGGCAATAAAGACCCATGAAGATTAATGGAGCCTAGGGGAGGCATATTCCAAACTAGTTCAGGTAACATGCGGAAAGCAACCACTACTTGCAGGTCGGCTTCTAATGTCTTTAGTTCTTTTAGAAAATCTTCACTCTTAAGATTTTTGGGTTGTAGAATGTTTAAGTTTTGACTTTCAGCATAAACTTTAACTTCTGATTTTTTTAGCTGTTGCCCTCTGCCCGCGGGTCTGTCTGGGGCTGTAATGACGCCTACAACCTTGTATCCAGCTTCAACAATTGCTTTCAAACTAGCAACTGCAAAATCCGGGGTGCCCATAAATATAATGCTGTTTAATCTTTTCACTTCTTACTTTTAATTATCTTTTCTCTAATTTGCTAAAACCTACACTAAACACTAAATATCAATCTTTCCCCTTTCTTCCCTTCGTGAAACTGTCCATTTTCGTAGGCCAAATGTCCACTTACAAAAGTATGTGTAACCGTATTTCTAAAAATATTTCCTTCTAAAGGACTCCAATTACATTTGTAATGGATATTTCCCTTTGTAATGTAGTTCTTTTGCTTCATATCCACCAAAACTAAATCGGCATAATAGCCTTCACGAATGTAACCTCTATCTTTTATTTTAAAGCATTCTGCTGGTGCGTGACTCATTTTTTCTACTACTTTTTCCAGCTTAATCTTCCCTCTTTGATGAAAGTCTAGCATCATATTCAGACCGTGTTGCACAAGAGGTAACCCAGCAGGAGAGTTAAAGTAAGGATTTCTTTTTTCTGCAAGGGTATGAGGGGCGTGATCCGTAGCGATGATGTCTAATCTGTCATCAATTAAAGCATCCATGAGTGCATATCGATTGGATTTATGTTTAATAGCGGGATTGCATTTGATCCGACTTCCAAAAATGTAGTAGTCTTCGCTGTCAAACCATAAATGATGCACACAAACTTCAGATGTTATTTTCTTGTTCTTTAAAGGGGTTTGGTTGGAGAATAGTTCGAGTTCTTTTGCGGTGGTAATATGTAGAATGTGTAGTCTCGTTCCGCACTTTTTTGCTAAGTCTACAGCTTTTGAAGAGGATAAATAACAAACTTCTTCATTTCTAATTATTGGGTGCATGAAGAATGGAACGAATTCTCCGTATTGTTCTCTAGCTTTAGCTTCGTTAGCTTTAACCATTTCTTCATCTTCACAATGTGTAGCAATCAGTCCTTCAAAATTGCAAAAGTAGCTCTCAAGAGCCTTTTCATCATCTACCAGCATGTTTCCCGTGCTACTTCCCATGAATATTTTTAAGCCACAAACATTCTTTAAATCTGTACGCATTACTTCATCGTAATTATTATTTGCGCCTCCCATAAAGAAGGAATAATTGGCTAAAGAGGTTTGAGATGCAAAATTATATTTTGTTTCTAAATTGAATTGGGTTGTGGTCGTTGGATTCGTATTCGGCATTTCCATAAAAGAAGTAGTTCCTCCTGCTACGGCTGCTTTCGCTTCTGTGTAAATATCTGCTTTGTGAGTAAGACCAGGTTCTCTAAAATGCACTTGATCATCTATGACACCTGGGATTAAAATTTTGCCCGTAGCATCTATTTCAATAGCTCCAAAAGTATTTGCTATTTGGGGTGCAACTTTTTCAATTCGTTGGTTTTTAATCCATACATCACCAAAAAATATTTTTCCTTCATTGACGATTTGCGCATTTTTAATTAGATAGTTCTTCATGGAGCTTGTTTGTGTAGTAAAGTTACGGCAAGAATGGCATTTATAAAAATTAGAAGGGTATGTTTACTATTGGAATAAATGATTGGCTAGATTCAATCATTTCATTGCAAGTTTTGGTTCAAACTTCTTAATTTTGACCTAGCGATGGCTTCGCTGCCGCTAATTCGGGGATAGGTAACTGTCTGAAATCTGAAGGCTGTTTTCTGAAAATCTAATATATCCACTCTTGTTAATTACTTTTTTCTTTATTGCAAAGTGCTTGCTTTAATTTTGTGCAAACAAAAAAATAGCTATGAAATTTTTTATCGATACAGCAAATTTAGATCAAATTAAAGAAGCCGCAAGTTTAGGAGTTTTGGATGGAGTTACGACCAACCCATCTCTAATGGCAAAAGAAGGCATTAAAGGAGAGGCTGCCGTATTGAAGCATTATGTTGCTATTTGTGAATTAGTAGATGGTCCGGTAAGTGCTGAAGTGCTAAGCGTTGATTTTGAAGGAATGGTACGTGAAGGGGAGGCTTTAGCTAAATTGCATAAAAATATTGTAGTGAAGATTCCAATGATCAAGGAAGGAATCAAAGCTATAAAGTACTTCCATGATAAAGGAATCAGAACCAACTGTACCTTAGTATTCTCTGCTGGGCAAGCGTTATTAGCAGCCAAAGCAGGTGCTTCAATGGTATCTCCTTTTATTGGAAGAATTGATGATAGTAACTGGGATGGCGTTCAATTGATTGAGCAGATTGTTCAGATATATGATAACTATGGTTTTACAACTGAAGTTCTAGCTGCTTCTATCAGAAGTCCTTTACATATTGTTCAATGCGCAGAAGCTGGTGCGGATATTGCAACTTGTCCTTTATCAAGCATCGATGGCTTGTTCAATCACCCTTTAACGGATATCGGTTTGGCTAAGTTTTTAGAGGATGCTAAGAAAATGGGCTAATTTATAGAATAGAGACCGTTCCGATGTTAGACTTAATGATGATCTCAAATCAAATCTTAAATCTTATGTCTTAATTCTTAATTCTTATATCTCAATAATGAAACCTGAAAATAAAGCGATTGGTTTAATGCATTTGGCTACTTTCTTATTTGGCTTTACGGCTATTTTAGGCAAGCTGATTTCTTTATCTAGTTTGAATTTGGTTTGGCATCGCATGTGGATTGCTTCTGCTATCTTTTTATTCTTCCCTAGTTTTTTCAAAAAACTTAGAGCCACGAACAAAACCGTCCGAAAGCAATTTCTGCTTATTGGCGTTTTAGTTTCTTTCCATTGGCTTACCTTTTATGGTTGTATTAAAGTTGGGAACAGCGCGTCTTTGGCTCTAGCAACTTTCGGTACCATTACTCTTTTTGCCGCTTTGATTGAACCAATGGTATTCAAAGTGAAAATGAAAAAGCGAGAATTATTTATCGGAGTACTGGTGCTTGTTGGCTTAGCTTTTATTGCCAAATCTAATCCTGATGAAGAGTTCTCCTTGAAGTCTACTTACATTCAAGCCATGTTGTTAGGTATCGTTGCAGCTTTTTTTGCGGCACTATTTTCTGTGTTAAACAAGAAATATGTTGGGGATAACTACCCAACAGTGCTTACTTTTTTACAGATGATGGGAGGCTTTATCTTCCTTACCTTTCTTATTCCCCTCATGTTATTCAATGGTGCCAGTTTCGAATTGATTCCCTCTTGGCAAGACATAGGCTACTTGGTCTTGTTAGCAGTTATTTGTACCAACATTGCCTTCTCTTTAGAAATGCAAGCTTTGAAAAATATGAGCGCATTTACATCCAACTTGATTCTCAACATGGAACCGATCTATGGTATCGCTTTAGCCATTATCATATTTGCTGAAAACCAAATGTTGAATGGCTGGTTCTATGCAGGGGCGGCCTTGATTATGCTCACAGTTTTCATACATCCGATGATGGATCGATACTTTAACAAAAAAGCGATAAGCAAGCTAGGTACCTTGAGTTAAGAATAGGCTTAACGCCTCGGAAGGCTTATGACCACCGCCGTTTAGGTTTTTATTTTACTATCTAATCCGAGTAACTATCTTGGTTTCAATAGCGATGTCTTTGCGGCCGGACATGATTAAGTATCTATTTAACGATTAATCTTTTATTATAAACTCTATTGCCGGAAGTTGCTATTACCAGATAAACACCAGGATTAAGTTTTTGGGAAGGATTGATTGCATATCCCCCGCTTCCATCTATACTTGGAACTATTAGTTTCGAGTAAATTTCCTTACCTAGCACATCATACACAGCCACTAATAATTCTGTAGTAGTATTTTTAGATATTTGCAAATTAAAGCCATCTCCGTCATTTGGATTCGGATAAATATTGAAAATAAAATTATTTATATTGTTAAATTCCACAGTTACCGTAGTAGAATAGTCGAATTCTCCATTATCATCAGTTTGCTTTAAACGATAGTATGATACTCCATTCAAAGGACCATCGTCCACTGCTGAATAATTTAAAATTTGCGAGCTATTTCCTGCGCCATCAACGATTTCTATTGTTTCAAAGTTTATACCGTCTTTCGATCTTTCAACTGTAAAATAATTGCTATTTGTTTCAGAAGAGGTAACCCAGTTAAGCTGAACATGAGTACCCTTGGGAACAGCGGTAAAACTTAACAACTCAATAGGTAAAGCATAATTTATAAGGCTTCCATGCAACCAAAACTCAGAGAATTCGGAAATCGAGAAATCAATGTATTGAGCACCAGTTACAGCAGAATACTCTGTTGTACTGCCTATTGCTACCTGAGTGTGAATCGTTGTTCCTTCGCTCCCACCTGCACTTATACAATTGTTTGTAGCGCTGCTATCAACATTTAATGGACCACTGTATTTGCTCAATTTAATGTCTGTAATTATGTTTACATCATCATTCGAATTTATATTTGCATTGGCTACGCCCGACAAGTTTGTAAATTCTAAATCTGTAAATGGCAATCTCACTATAACCGGCAAAGTTGGCTGAATACTTGGAGTTATAACCCAGTGACGCTGCATTACTGCAGTGATATGTGTTGGACTTGGATTGATACAATCTGGTATGCTTGGAACTGTACCATTTTCGTAAGACGTAACAGTCACAACGCCTAAGTCTTGCCCGGCAGAGTTAATAGATGCTATCATTCGACCCGAAGAATGGTAGTAATTTACCCATCCAGCTTGGGAGACCGCACAGCTTGCTGATTCATTATTGTTTCCTAATGCTGTTCCTGTAGGAGCTAAGGTTAAAGTTGTTGACCCAGAAGGTACGGCTAAACATGTGCTTGCATCAATAATACTTGTTATAGTGTATGTTGTTGTACTTGTTGGTTCAACAATGCTATTCCATACGCCATTACCTGTTCCAGTAGTAGTTTGTCCATTACTCAAAGTTAAAGTCCAAGCACCGATAGCGGTAACATTACCATTCAGCGTAACTTTCACTCCATGACAGCTTGTTTCAGAAGGTGTTATTAAATTTGCAGTTGGTCCGTTATCCGCACTTATAATGACCGTTCCTGTTGTATTCACGCATCCACAACCGCCTGTTAATCGCATGCTGTAGTTAAATGTTCCTGAGCTTGTTGGTGTCCCACTTATTGTAATTGAATCGGATGACCATGTAGCTGTTACTCCCGGAGGTAATCCCCAAGCAGGACCTATGCCTGATGCACCTGTGGTAGTATGGGAAATATAGCTGAAAGCAGTATTGATACACAAGGGGGCAGAAGAAAATGCAATTACGGTGTTTTCAGTTATAGGAGTTACCGTTATCGTTCCAAATGCATTTACACGTCCGCAACCGCCTGATAATGGAATAATATAGTTAAAAGTTCCTGTCGCTGTTGGTCTTCCACTTATTATAATAGTGTTGGATAACCATGTTGCTGTTACTCCTGGAGGCAAGCCCATTGCAGCACCTATACCTGTTGCACCTGTGGTGGTATGAGTAATGTTTGTTAAAACGGTATTGCTGCAGATTGTTGGAGTGGATGAAGATGTGTTTGCCGTGTTTGCAGAACCTACAGAACTTACAGTTATCGTTCCCGTTGCATTCACACTTCCACAACCGCCTGTTAATGGAATACTATAGTTAAAGGTTCCTACGCTTGTTGGTATACCATTCAATGTAATTGTGTTGTCTGCCCAATCAGCTGTTACTCCTGTTGGTAATCCTATAGCAGCTCCAATACCTGTAGCTCCCTTAGTTGTATGAGTAATGGTGGTCAAAAGCGTGTTAGTACACAAGGTGGGTGATGAAGAGGCAACTCCTACAGTATTAGTGGCGGTAATATTCACATTTTGTGTAGTGATGTTCCCGTTTATTGAAAGCGCTCTCCCTGTATGGATAACTCCGGAATTTAAAACAACTGCACCATTATTAGCAATAATTATCCCGTTAAAATTTCCACCATTGACGGTAGCTGAACCTTCTACCTGCCAGAATACATTTCGTGCACGTGCTCCTCCAACAAGAACAATCTGTGGATTTGAGTTGGTCGTAAGTGCGCCCAGTATGCGAATTACAAAGACAGCATCAGTAACACCCCTTGCATCTAAAAAAAGGGTATCGGTAATCGTTGCAGCCGCATTCATTACATAAACATTAGGAGTAAGTACTTGGCTATGTCCAGACAAAACAGGATATAACAATTCAATATTTATAGGTAAACTATTAAGGTAGTTATGAAGAGTAAGCAAATCTGCACTTGCTACTGCGGTGGCGGTATCTGGTATAGGATGAATAAGTCCTACTACCCCCGTCGGATTAAAACCCGAAGCTGTTAAGTTGTTTGTTCCTATATCACCAACAACATATGTCGAATCCGTATTCGTAACTATTCCATTGGAAGTTAGCACTGCGAAACATTCTACGGTCCCCATATTTGGAGCGGCAGGTCCGGTAAAAATAGGGCTACAACCTATTGGAATGCTGGCATTTAAACTGCTTACAACAAATGCTCCTGCAGTGGTGAATATTCTGCCTTCCACTGAACATCCTGCCCCCAGGGTTACTGCACCACTAGCAATAATTGTTCCTTTAGATGATATGTTTGTTGCCATGTTCAATGCGCCCGCTACGCTCCAAAAAACATTGCAAGCTTTGGTTCCATTTGTTAAAATAACATCGGCGCCGGTGACCGTTGATAAAACTCCATTTATTTGAAACACAAAACATGCATTGGGGTCTCCACAACCATCTAAAGTTAGAGTACCTGTTATTGTTGCAGCAGATACAACCATGTAAATGTTTGGCGAAAGTACTTGGCCATTTCCAAGCGTAGCTGCAAGGCTTATAGCTGGTGTTTGAGCAGCTAAATTATTATATGCAATACCTACATCCAATGCACATTGGGCGCTTGTTGCATCAGCAATATGCATCTGGCCATTTACATTTCCAAAACCTGTAATAGCCCCCCCGTTTGTGCCAAAATCTCCGGTTATCTGCGAAACTCCAGTATTTGTAATTGCTCCTCCTGTCGTAAAAAGAACATAAGCGGCAGCGGAACCCATCGGAGGCGGAGTTTGAGCAAATAATAATGTTGAAAATAAAAGAAGTGTGACAACGAGTAGTAAGTTTTTTAGTTTTAGTAACATATGAAAATATTTAGATATTCATAACGATTAAAAATAGCGTTGTAAAAATCGCTCCTTTGCTTTTGTTGTAGTTAGGGCGTAGTATGTCAGCAAACGTAAATAGGCTATTTATGCGGTTGTCTAAAATTGTTTTTAAAAAAGTGCTGTTGAAAAAAAACAAAGAAATTTTATGTCGACTTAGGTGTCGGATCATAACAAATGCAGTCTGTCCTATCGTAGGAATGAGTTTTAATTTAACCATTCATTCATCTTTTAGTGTCATAGGGTTGCGTGCAATGCAAAGATTGAGATAAAGATAAGTAAAAATAGTTTATTAGGTTAGATTTTAACTGTTTTCCGCTATTGGTGAGCTTGTTTTTGTTTGTTTTCAGTATTTAAATTATGTTGGGTTAAATTTATAATGCTACTCTAAAACAAGCTATTTTTGGGCATCAAGTATAAACCGAGAAATATTATTTAAAAATCTTTTATTTGATGTTCTCTAGCCTAAAATTTTTCTAGGTATGTTGTTTAATTTGTCTTGAATAAGTATAAATAATAGTTTACTAATTTTAAACTTCGGAAAATGAAGGTGTCAAGTCCGTAATTTTTCATGTCAAAATCGTTACTAGTAATTTTAAAAAAAGCATTACGGATAAGCCGAAAACCGACTAAGAGTAGCCATAAATTTTAAGAATACAATTATGAAAATAACCAAGATCTTTTTAAGAGGAGCTTTTGCAATACTACTTTTATTGACAATAATGAGTTGCGATGCTGAAATAGAATATAAACCGTCAGCTGAACATATTGAGATAGCAAAGGCGGAGAAACAGTTGACTAAAAATCTAGAAATTTACGAAACTGTTTGGGACGATATTCTCAATAAAAGGGAAATTGACAAAATAAACGAAACCATTTTTGATACCGATATTACGCTGATTACAGCACCTGAAAATATAGTTGGAATTCAAGATTTTAAAGATTACTACCAAAATTATCTGACTGGATTTTCAGAGGTGACCTTTACCCTTGTTAATGTTTTTGGACAAGGCGATAAAATCGTTAAACATTGGAATTTTAAAGGAATCCATACAGGGGAATTTTTCGGAATTCCAGCTTCGGGAAAACAAGTTGATATTGACGGAGTAACGCTTGTTGAAATGAAAGACGGAAAGATAGCAATAGAACAAGATTTCATTGATAACTTGTCTTTTTATCAACAACTTGGCTTAATACCAACTGAATAAAAACTATTGGGAATAATGAAGCATTCATCTGGTATGTAAGATCCGACATGAATGTTCCGAATTGCTGAGATTGAACGAATTAAACGCGAATATGGGGAATAGCTTACTTTCCTTATTTTTGGTAAAAAGAGTTGCTTAAGTTTAAGCACCGTCTTTGCTTAGCTTCCGTCCATTGAGCAAATCAATAAAAAAAGGGTTCGTTTTGGCGAACCCTTTTTCCCTAAATTATAAATTTTCGATTAACCTGAATCCCGACAATCGACTTTCCGGCGAATCGAGCAGCGACCTAGCGAATCAACACTTTAAACGCTTGCTGCCCTTCATTGCTTTCAATCATCAATTGATACAAGCCCTTATTCAATTCACTTGCGTTCATCGAAAGAATTATTTTGCCATTTGGCAATTCAACCCTTTGAGCATTTACTCTTCTACCTAGCATGTCAAACATACTCAAGTGGTAAGTACCCGCTTCTTTAACCTCTAGAGCAATATTAAAGATGCCGGTGTTCGGATTTGGATAAATATTTACCATTGCTAAAGTATTCAAATCTCTAATAGGTGTTCCAGTTGAAGTATCTGTACAATAAACCGTAAACAATACCGCATCACCAATCACATCACAATTCGAAACAATGTTCGGGAAGTTGGCTGGCGGAGGTTGTGGTAAGTCAATTGTAAAGCTTAAAGTTTGAGAAGTACCGGCATTAATAACCGCATTGACGTTCGGTACATTGTAAACTAAATCATTAGCTATTTGATTACAAGAATCCGCTTCTACTATCACACTCACACCGGATAACGCAATGTTTAATGCTCCTGTTCCGGTATTCGGTAAAATCATTTGCCATGTTCCGTTTGGATTGTCATTAAACCCTAACATAGACACTAACTCTAAACACGCTGGATCGCCCAACTGAGAAGTTGCTAAGCCCCATAAACCTGCATTGATTGGTGTCCCAGGAGGAACAATACCTGCAGCTAAAGTAGCAATCACATCTAAAGTGTCACCCGTAGGCAACACAAGTAATAAAGGATTAATTTCCCATCCCGTTCCAGTCAAACCAATGCACAAATTAATTTGTGGTGTACAAGCTACGTTAAATGGATTCCAAGATACTGACGTGTCAACTATAGCAGATTGCGCTGTGAAAGGCGTTGCATAGTAAGACCCATTAGCTAAGTTGATGTCTGAACAAGAAATATTCACTACGGTATCGTTGTCACCAGGAATTACCAAACCAGCACTGATGGCTGCTTGTAAACCAGTTACAGCTGTAATAGGTCCATCTAATTCTGTAGAGAATGCCCAAGACACTGAATTTCCATTTAACAATAAGAAATCTTCAGCAGTCAAAGTCACAGCATCGCCGTTGAAGTTTACGACTACATTATCACTTGTTGCAAAACCAGCTTCACATTCTGGAACGATCGTGGGAGCAATATAAGAAGTAATGTTTGTTGTTTCAATGAGGTAAATCATCACCCCATTTACTACAATCGTAATAGGATTGGCTAGGTTGTTTACATAAACGGTTGCCACACCATTTTCAATGATGTAAAAAGAATCCATTGCAGCTATTGTTGCACTATTTCCAGCGGTTAAGATGGTCGTGTCCCCAGTTGAACTCACAAGCACTGTTCCCACTTGGAAGGTAATCGTGTCTGGAGTCAAAATTACAATATTTGTATCTGTACAATACACCGTAAAAGGTGTTGCAAGACCAAACGCTTCGCAATCTGCAGCAATGTTCGGGAAGTTAGAAGGTAGTGGTGGAACGGTAATCGAGAAGACGCCTGTTGCACCAGCATTCACTGTTCCTGAAATACCATTTACGCTCGTTATTTGATCCGCAGCTAAATTATTGCAAGAATCTGCCAAAACAATAATATCAAAATCGGCAATGGTGAAATTTAATGCCCCTGTTCCGGTATTCGGTAAGATGAATGACCAAGTCCCATTTGGATTGTCCGTGTATTGTAAAATGCTAATTAAATCGATACAAACTGGGTTCCCAAACTGAGATGTTGCAATGCCCCATAAGGAAGGATCGATTGGCGTACCTGCAGGAATCAATCCACCAGCTAATTCTCCAATTACGTCAATCGTGTCGCCATTAGGTAAAACTAACTCTAAAGGATTTACTTGATAATTAGATCCCGATAAAGAAATACAAACTGTCATGTTTGCATTACAAGTTGCTGCTTCATTCGCATCCCAATAAATAGGATCCACCACTAAAGCTTCAGCCGTAAATGGCGTCATGATGTAATCGCCATTAGCAAGCGCTACATCGCTGCAACTCAAATTAAAAGTTGAATCTTGGTCACTTGGGAAAACCCATCCATTAGTAATCGCCGTAGCCAAATCATTTTGATTTGCGATGGGGCCATTGGCGGCACTAGACACTGCCCAAGCAATAATATTACCTGGATTCACCACAAAATTTTCAGCTGTGAAATCAATGTTGTCTCCTGTAAAAGAAACCATTGAACCATTGCTTGCCGATGTTCCAGCAATACATAAAATAAACGGAGCAGAAAAAGCTTCGCAACCAATAGCATTCGTAAAGCGAGCAGTGAAAGAGCCCCCTGCGGCTATGGCATTAGCACTTAAAGTATCATTAATCTCACCTGGGATTAAAGTATTATCAGCAAACCATTGCAAATCAAATCCATTTGAATTGTCAACATAAACTGAGCCGCTCATGGCCTGAATAGCTGCAGCACTAACACTTGCAGTTGCTAATACAACCGTATCAGAAAAACCAGCGCAAATACTTCCAGTAGCTAACACTTCAACCCGGTAAGTACCCGCACCAAATACTGTTAAGGTTTGTGCATTTGCATTTAAAATTGACCCATTGTCATCATACCATTGGTAGTACGTAAAACCAGTACCAGCATTTAACGTAGTTGAGTCGCCTGTGCAAAAAGTAAAGCCATTATTAGCCGTAATTGCATTGGCTACTGTGTTGGCTTGAATCCGAACCGTATCCCAGTTTACTAAAACAGTATTAACTTGTTGTTGGATTGTTATTGTTCCTGAAAAGTTAGAAGCATTGAATCCTAAAACTAGACCTGGAGAAAGTGAAGCAAATGAGGTCGTTGCTGTTCCTAAATTATCATTTGCACTTCCAAATGGAGGTCCGTTATCTTGATCCCATCCAGTAACACCTATTGAAAAACTCGTAATAGGAACGTTTAAGCCATTAAAGGTTTTATTCGTTCCACTACTAGCCGTGCTAGTCGTTACCAGACCATTTCCACCATTTATTTGTAAGTACAATTCAGGACTTTGTATTGCCGTCAATTCTTCGATATCTGGGTACCATCCACCACTTGCACTTATCGTAGCTTGTGAAACATAATATTCGAAAATAGTCGTCGTCATTTTTACTGGATAATTCCCAGGAGCGGTATAGTTTTTTGTTACTGGTTTACCTGTTGCGGTAGTTCCATCATGAAACAACCAAGAATATGTCACAGGATACAAAATTGGATCTGGTGAAGCTAAGGTTGTGTTGAACGAAACCGTAGCAGCGTTGCAAGCCACTGGAGGCGTCATTTGGATAGGTCCAGAACCTGTACCCGGCAATACTTCTAAATACAAATTCGTGGTTTGCGCAGCGCAAGCCGTTAGGCCAGATAAACTCCCACAACCTTGAATATTAACCACGATGGTATAAATACCAGGTGTGGCAAAAGTTTCGCCACATAAACTCACACAACCATATCTATAGGTTTGTGGATTGTAGGTATTATTGTTTGCAAAGGCTGCGGCATCTGTTGTCCAGGCCATACCAATAGGTAAACCACTCACGCCTAAAATGGTAATAGAGGTAATAGTAGCTGTCCCTGTAATAGGAGATGTGATGGATTGTTTTTTTGGTAATAAATACTGAATATAAACTACTGTATCCACTCCTTGAACTACTTGAGCTGTATCTACATCTACAGGGTCGGCATCAATAGTAAACCCTATACTAAAATCATCAATGGTTCCCCATACAGCAGGATTTGGTATACCCTGAAGACAAGCCTGCGCTTGCGCCGCTTGATAGCTAAAGCTCAAAAGAGCAATAAATAAAAGTATTAATTTTTTCATAATTTGGTAGTTCTAGTTTATGTAAAAATAAGTTTAAATTGATAAAAATTATTTTTTTTAACTTTTACAAGTCACTAATAGTGCGAAGTTGGACTTTGTCTCTTTTTTTATTGAAAAGTTGAATGGATAAATTGTGCTATCCCGCAATCGGTGAATCGTGCAATTGAGGGAAACTTGAAACAGTTTAAAGATCGAATAATCGAACTACCAATAACGATTAAATCTGTCGTAAGATTAAACAAAAAAAATACCATCTAAAAGCTATGTCCATGAAGCATTAATCCTTCTTTGTTGAGCGTCAATCATATTTTAAGTCGACGAGACAATCGGAAAAAAGCGCAGCAATAAAATAGAAAGATGAGGAGAGCTCTTGCCGCTAAATATAAGAAATTATGCATTGTTGAGTGTGAAGCCAAAGGTGCTACCAATACCCGCAGTACTTCGCACATGGATGGTTTGTTCATGCGCTTCAATAATGTGTTTACATATAGAAAGACCTAAGCCATTCCCTCCCTCAAATCGGGATCGATGTTTATCTATTCTATAGAATCTATCGAATAATCTAGGCAAGTGTTCCTTTTCAATACCTGGCCCATCATCTGTTACTTCAATGAGTACCTTGTTGTCCATATTGTAAATGCCTACCCAAATATGCCCATCATCATTTCCATATTTAATAGCATTAATGATAAGGTTGTTCAATACAATTTCAATTTGTGCGCGATCCGCTAGTACCATTTTGGATGAAGGATTTTCTTTTTTAAAAGCTAAGGAAATATCCTTAATTTCTGCTGGCATTTCATGTGTTTCAAAGACGTCATTTACCAGTTTAACCAAATCGAATTTTTGAAAATTAAGTTTTAAATTTCCTGCCTCATTCTCTGAGATACTCAAGAGATTATCTACGATATCTGACAAGCGGTCTAAATTTTTAGAGGCTTTTTTAAGGTAGCTTACATTTACTTTTGGATTATTTAAAGCGCCATTTAACAAAGTTTCTATATATCCTTGAGTGTTAAAAATAGGTGTTTTTAGTTCATGACTTACATCCCCCATAAACTCTCTTCTATATTGTTCCATTTTCCGTAACTCTTCAATTTCAGAAGATTTTCTAGTGGAAAATTCTTGTACTTGTTGTTCTACTTCTGTAATGGGGTCTTCCGAACTCAGATTGAGCTTCGTATTTTTATTGACTTTTAAATCATGGATGTTTTTATACAATACTTTGATTCTTCGATACACAAAACTATCCACGAAATAATAAATAATAGCACAACTAGAAGCAAAGGAACAAATGGCTAATACTAGAATACTGGGCCAATGCAAATTTCCAATAATAAGATGGTTGATGCCAAGCAGAACAGTGAAACAAAGTGTGATTAAGGAAGATGCTATAAGAGCAATTTGTATTAGACTTGCATTTTTCATGCAACAAACTTGTATCCTACACCTTTTACGGTAGTGAAATAATGATCGCCTAGTTTTTCTCTTAACTTTCGGATATGAACGTCAATGGTTCGGTCTACCACGATGGTTTCTGTTCCCCAAACTTTAGTCAAGATTTCTTCTCTTGTGAAAACCCGGCCAGGTTTGGACATTAACAAGCAAAGTAAATTGTATTCCTTTTTAGGAAGGGATAATTCTTGGTCATCAAGAAAGACTAAATGTTGAGCTAAATTAATTGTGACCCCTCCTGCCTCGATGGTTTGTTCCGCTTCCTGCGCTGTTTGAATTCTTCTCAACAAACTTTTAATTTTACTCACTAATAATCTCGGTTTGATAGGTTTCGAAATATAGTCGTCTGCTCCTGAATCAAAACCAGCTATTTGGCTATAATCTTCATGTCTAGCCGTTAAGAAAGTGATAAGTGTTTGTTTAAACTGAGGTAGTTTCCTCAATTCATTACAAACTTCTACGCCATCCATATTCGGCATCATTACATCTAAAACAATTAAATTAGGTTTAAAGCTAAGCGCTTTTTCAATAGCCTCGCGTCCATCAAAGGCGGTAGCTATCTGAAACCCCTCTTGTTCTAAATTGTATTTGATGAATTCTACCGTGTCTTCTTCATCGTCGACTAAGAGTATTCTAACTTCTGAATTATTCATTCTTTCTTATTTGTTATTGTAAATATAGAGGCAATTTGTTCTAAACCGAAGGACGTAAGCATTTATTCACGTTACTCTAAAATACTTAACGATTAGTTAACATAGGCATAAAACAGGGCTTATTTACTTGGTTCATCTTTGCGGTGTTAAAAATAAAACATAAACTATGAAAAAACTAACTATGAAAAAACTATTATTACCCCTAATTGCTATTGGCATGATGACCTTTTCCCTCCAGTCTTGTAAAGAAGAAGACAAATGCGAAGGAGTAAGCTGTGCTGTAAACGAAACTTGTATTGATGGCACCTGTGCTGAAAACTCTACAAATGTTGTTGTTGAAGGTTTCATCACCGAAGATACGGAATGGACTTCAGATAAAGTATATGAATTGAAAGGAAGAGTTGTTGTTAAAGCTGGAAATACTTTAACGATTAATCCAGGAACGATTGTTAAAGGTCAAGACGGCACGGGAACTGGTGCATCTGTTTTAATAATAGAAAGAGGCGGAATGATTGATGCTGATGGTACTGCCGATAGCCCAATTATCTTTACTTCTGTTTTAGATAATATTATGCCAGGTGAAATTGCTGGTTCAAATTTGGATGAAACAGATAATGAACTTTGGGGAGGCATTATTATTTTGGGTAGTGCGCCTGTGTCTACAGAGAATGGTGATACAGAAGGACAGATAGAAGGTATTCCTGCTAGCGAAACTTACGGTATCTACGGCGGTAGTAACGCAAATGATAACTCTGGAACCTTGAGATATGTTTCTATCAGACATGGTGGAATAACTATTGGTGACGGGAATGAAATAAACGGTTTAACTCTCGGTGGTGTAGGAAGCGGAACAACTATTGACCACGTTGAAATAGTGGCTAACCTTGACGATGGGTTTGAATTCTTTGGTGGAACAGTGAATGCGACTAACTTAATCGTGGTTTACCAGGGTGACGATGCATTTGATATTGATCAAAATTTCTCAGGTACCTTAACGAACATCGTTTGTATCACAGGAAACGGAATTGGAACAGACGAAGCGCTGGAAATTGATGGTCCTGAAGGAATAACAAATACAACGGGTTTATTCACGATTACGAATGGAACATTCATTAATGAAGGAACAGAAGGTTCTGCAGGGGATTTGAAATCGAAAGCACAAGGAACGATTACGAACTGTACTTTCGAAGGGTTCACAAGTGGATTAAAAATCAGAGCTAGTTTTGCAGATACGACGTCTTGTACAGGTAAATCTGATGCTTACGCTTATTTAGTTAATGCCACGCCAACATTGATAATTTCAAATAATCAATTCCAATCAACTGGAACTTTAGCAAGTTATGTGTCTGTGTATAACGGATCTTGCACAAGTTGCGGTTGTGTGGATGTTGCCATAGAGACTGCAGCTGATAATATAATCAGTACTGATGGGAATATGGTTGGTTCAAGTGTAAGCGGAGGTGCTACAATCTCTCAATTTGCAACATGGACTTGGGCTTCAAATAAAGGGAAAATCTAATTGAATTAAATACAGCATATCTAATTATGGAAGACCCTTCGAGAGAAGGGTCTTTTGTAGTTTTTAGAAAATCGAAAACATGAAAAAAATAATCCTCTTTACAATCCCTTTAATTTGTTCTTCTCTACTTTTTGCGCAACAAGGAAAATTGCGTGGAACGATTATCGACGATGAGAATGCAGAAACGTTAATTGGCGTGAGTGTAGTCATTAATGGAACAACTATCGGAACGATCACAGACTTGGATGGGAATTATAGTTTGTCCCTTGAACCAGGAACTTATACAGTGAATTATTCTTACATTTCTTATGCCACACAAAAAGTAACGGATGTGGTGATCAAAGCAAATGAAACCAAGACTATTGATCTTCGTTTAGGGAGTGATGCTGAGCAAATTGGGGAAGTCGTCGTTACGGCTCAAAGAATCATGAATAGTGAAACTGCTTTATTAACCATTCAAAAGAAATCTGCCAATGTGTTGGATGCGGTTTCTGCAGAAACGTTCATGAAAACAGGGGACAACGATGCTGGTGCGGCGATAAGAAGAGTAACTGGCGTTTCAGTGGAAGGAGGAAAGTACGTTTATGTTAGAGGTCTAGGAGATCGTTATACAAAAACGCAATTGAATGGAGTGGATATTCCGGGTTTGGATCCAGATAGAAACACGGTGCAAATGGATATTTTTCCTGCAAACTTATTAGACAATATCGTAGTCTACAAAACTTTTACGCCAGAACTTCCGGGAGATTTCACTGGAGGTATGGTGGATGTGAAAACGAAAAGCTTTCCGAGTACAGAAACCTTTGCATTCACGGCCACTTTCGGTTATGCTACAGGCATGAATTTGAAAAAAGACGCCCTGCAATATAAAGGGGGCGCAGGCACATTTATGGCTTTTGGCAACAAATACAGAGCTTTGCCATTTGCCGATGACACAAAAATTCCCAATCGTTTTGATTACAATCCCGCTTTGACAGAATTGACTTCAAGTTTTAATAGACAATTGGCTCCTTCCGCTTTCACAAGTCCCTTGAATGGTAGATTGGGAATTTCCAAGGGAAATCAAATCAATAAGGATAAGGTGACTCTAGGTTACAATACCGCTTTCAATTATAGCTATGAGTTTAGAAACTATGATCAATTTGAATTTGGAAGATCGATAAAGAATGATCCATCTCAAACAGCGCTATCTCAGATACAGTATGCTAAGGGACAACGTTCAGAACAAGAAGTGCAATGGAGTGGCATGGTAGGCGGCGCAATAAAAACAAACAAGAGCAAGTACATCTTAAATTTATTGCACAGTCAAAACGCGGTGAGTAGATCGGCTATTTATGACCTCACTTTTCCAAACAGTCAAAATACAGCATTGCCTTTTAAACAATACGTTTTAGATTATTCTCAACGTTCTGTTAGCAATGTGTTATTCAGCGGTACGCATAGTTTGCGTCCAGCGAAATGGGAATTAGAGTGGAAATTATCTCCTACTTATTCTAAAATTACAGAACCAGATATTAGAAGTACGAAGTATATTATTGAAAATGGGGATTACATCATAGACAATGGTGACGGTGCCGTTCCTGAGCGTTTTTACAGATACTTAACGGAGATTAATGGTGTAGCAAAAGTAGATTTGACGCATGATTTTAAAGTTTGGAAAAATTTGAATGCTAAATTAAAATTTGGCGCGGCAAACACTTACAAGAACAGAGACTACAAAGTATTGCGTTTTATTTTCAACTCAACGCTGGAACAAGACTTGTCTGGAAATGCAGATGAGTTGATGACGGATGAGTTAATTTGGTCTACCAGCAATACGAGAGGAACCTATGTTCGTGCAGAAGAAAGTTTAACTGACAATCCTAACATTTATACCGCCACGCAAAATATTAGTGCAATGTATGTGATGAATGAATTGCCGATTACGCCAATTTTTAAAGCTATTTATGGCTTGCGTTACGAAAGAACAGACAATTGGATTTCGGGCTATGGAAGATTGGATGGCGAAAATATCAATAGAGATATTAAGGGAGAGAAAGTATTGACTTCCAATGATTTCTTGCCTTCTGTGAATTTTATTTATAACGTGAAGGAAAACACGAATTTGCGTGCGTCTTACAGCAGAACATTGGCTAGACCTTCTTTCAAGGAAAAATCATTTGTGAGTATTTTGGATCCTTTATCGGGTATTCGATTTATAGGGAACATCAACTTAGAAAAAACGAATGTAGAGAATGTTGATTTGAGATATGAAAGCTTTTTTGATAATGGCCAAATGATTTCAGTGAGTACATTTTATAAGCATTTTAAGAATCCAATTGAGATTTCAGGTTTTGAATTGGAACCGGATGATATCACACCAAGAAATGCTGGTTCAGCGCACTTAATTGGAGTGGAGTTGGAGTTCAGAAAGAACTTATCATTCATCACACCTAAATTAGAAGGCTTGTCTATGGCAGCCAATTTCACCTATGTGAAATCGTTAATTGATATGAGAGAAATTGTAGTTGCCGCTGGAAGTGATGGTTTATTTGGCACAGCTGATGACAGAACGGAGTTTGATTCTAGAACCGCGAATTTGAGAGATGGGGAAACCTTGGGCAATTTTAGAAGTATGTTTGGTCAATCGCCTTTTATCATTAATTTGAATATGACTTATTCAAATGATTCCATTGGCTTTGAGGCGAATGTGAGTTACAATGTTCAAGGCAAGCGTTTAGCGGTAGTAGGAATTGGAATCCGAGCGGATGTTTACGACCAAGCCTTCCACGCTTTGAATTTGAAAATATCTCAAAAATTCGGTAGAGAAGACCGCTGGAAAGCAAGTCTTTCAGCTCAAAATCTTATCGGAGATTTAAGGGAGAAATTATATGAATCCTACAATGCTGCACCACAAGTTTTTGAACGATTCAATCCAGGAAGAAGCTTTTCTTTAGGGATTTCTTACTTGATAAAATAATTGGCTTTTTAATCAAGCTTCATTATTTAAAAAGTTCAACGATGCAACAACTCAACGATTTCTTAATTTTCTTCATCAAATAAAATTCATATCCTTTCTCCTGTGGCGAGAGGATATGAATAGATGATTTCACTAGAAAAGAGCAAGAAGTTAAAAGCGAACTATGCTTCACTGTCTCCAGGAATCGCTGGCGTTGGTTTAGCCAAATTCCCTAATTCTTTATCGATGTAGTACAAGCTTTGTGGTCCTGTTCCGATTAAGGTAATTTTATCTAAAACTTTTTGAAAGAGGGTTTCTTCTTCTCTTTGTTCTTGCACATAGAAACGGAGCATTTCAGTAGTTACATGATCGTCTTCACTCTTGGCTAATTCCACCAAGGAGTAGATCGCTTTACTTACTTTTTGTTCTTTTTCGTAAGCAATTTTGCAAATTGAAGTAATCCCTTCAAAATCATGATTGGGTTGTCTTACTTTTGGTACAACGGCTTTACCATTTACCTCATTGATGTATTGAAACAATTTGATGAAGTGTAAGTTTTCTTCGTGGGCATGACCGTAAAAGAAACTTGCCGCACCATCCATTCCCATGGTTTCGCACCAGCTCGCCATCGCTAAGTATTGTAGTGAGGCTTCTAATTCATATTCTAAATGAGCATTTAATGCTTTCTCAATGTTCTTCGATATCATTTTTGTGTGTTTACAAGGCGCAAGTTAAGGCGCGAAAACAAGCTTACCTAAAATGAATAGGATATTTTGTAGTGAAAGGATGAATTTAATAGTTTCTTAACCTAGATTATTCGAGTGAAGCAGGCTTAATTTCTAATTTCGGATTTAAAATTAAACTTTGAAACGCGCCATATATGCACTTATTTTTTCAAACCAATTTCTCTTAGTCTTTCATCTAAATATTGACCAGAAGTAATAGGAGCGTAGGCTAAAGGATTTTCAACAGTCACGCAACTCGTCAAACAAGTCAAGTCCATGTTGCTTCTTGGATGTAAAAAGAAAGGAATTGAGTATCTTGAAGTGTGCCACATTTCTCTTGGTGGATTTACCACTCTATGGGTTGTAGATCTCAAAACGTTATTGGTTAAACGTTGCAACATGTCGCCTACATTAATCACGAGGTGACCTTCGGGCGCATTTACCGAAACCCAATTGTCATCTTTATCTTTTACTTGTAGGCCTTCTGCGGATGCCCCGGCTAATAGGGTAATTAAGTTGATGTCCTCGTGCTGCTCTGCTCGAATAGATGATTTTGGTTCTCCTTGAATAGGCGGATAATGAATGGCCCGTAGGATACTATTTCCATTGTGAATTTTAGGATCAAAATAGTTTTGGTCGAGTTTTAAATACAAGGCAATGGCTTCTAACAACAAAGCGCCCGAAGCTTCAAAAGAGGTATATAATTTTCTGCCTATTTCTTCAAAATCTGGCAGTAAGTCTACTATAATATTTTTTGGATATTCTTCGGCTATCACATCCCCGTCAGTTACTTCTTGACCCATTTGCCAAAATTCTTTCAAATCTGGCGCATCAAATCCTTTAGCGTGTTCTCTACCAAAACTGGTGTACCCTCTTTGCCCTGCATTGGCAATATCTTCATACTTTAATTTGGTCTTTGTGTCAAATTCAAAGAATCGCTTTACTTGCGTGTAGAAGGCATTAATGTATTCATCTGGAACGCCATGGTTCTTCACAGTTACGAATCCAACATCTTGCCAAGCTTGGCCTAATTCATTAATAAATTCTTGTCTTTGCGCTTCATTTCCTTTGGCAAATTTTGACAAATCAACGGAGGGGATACTTGTTACAGCCATATTGGAGTTTGTTTTTGAATTACAAATTTAAGAAATTCTTGCTAATTCGCTCTAATTCGCTCAATTTCGGTAAAGCTATTATGAGATTCCTTCGTATAATGATAAAGGATTCCTTCATCTATGCCATGAGCTAAAAGAAAGCGTTGTGCTTCAGCTGCGTCTTTTACTTTCAGAATGTTTCTATGGGCATAGTAAATGATTTGCGGATCAACACTCAGATTGCCCTGAATAAAAATGACCTCATCCTCAAAACTATCTCTAGCTATTTGTTCTCCTAATTCTTTGCTTGAAGCATACGCAACCCCTTTAAGTGATAAATCACCTGGACGGTTGATATAGTAATAGGATGCAATGGAACTTAAGATTACAATTCCAATGCCTAATCGCAATTGAAAAATGCTTAAGGTCTTCGCATTTTTAAGTTTGTCGTATAAAATGGCAATCAAAACACTCAAGAATAAAGAGCCGTAAAGACTTACAAAATCATGTCCAGAGTAGTTGAGTAAAAAGAAATGCAAAAGAATTACAGGTAAGGTAGATAACCACAAGAAACGATAGCCATTTTTTGTAAATACTATACGTAATTTTGTTTTGCTAAAGGTCAGGTAAACGAAGCTTCCTAAAAGTAAAAATAAGGGAAGATAACTCGTTAAGTATCCCTTCAACATTTGAATAACACCAAAAGCTAATCCTTTGAGTATAGTTAAGATTCCACCACTAGCCATTGCGCTTCCACGATCACCCATTCTGTTCATCATCTGGTCCAAATAATTATCGAAGCCATTGATCAAACTATACTGATAAGTGAATAATGCAATTGCAGCAATACTCACAAATAGCGTAATTAAATTGAGCGGGATAAAGACTTTTGTTTTCCGCAATTTAATAAGGGAATACAAGAACACACTAAAGGCAAAAAAGACACCCAACCAAGAAGTGTAAATCATCAAAAACAGGACGATGGCATACCAAACCAAATACTTGGGAGAAAAGAATCGTTTGCGGATTAAAAGTTTGAGAATGATATAAACATTCAAGATAAAAAACAAATGCACCAGCATATCACTCATGTAGGTATTGCATTGAAACCACAACACACCTTGACTAAACAAGTAAATGGAAAATCCTATGACGCCTGACCAATAGGTCTTGAGGAAAGGTTTTTGTTGCCCTAACAAGCAAACAATCAAATAGATAAAGAGTGCGGAGATGAAATTGATGAAGAGATGAAAAATTTGAATGGCTAGCACGCTGGGTTTGACGTGAAGTATTTTAAAAACCAAATGGGGTAAAATGTAAGCAAAAGGAGGGTGGGAGATGTAATAATAATTGCCTTCATCATCTATAATTTTTCCTGTGGTACTCGCCCAGTTATTAATATGTTTATTAGCTTCTCCGGGATAATTCATTACCGGGTTGAAGTCATACTTCATCGCTCCTTCTTGGTCCCAAATATCCAACACTCTCAAGGAAACTGCCGTCACAAACTCGTGATGCTTGGATAAGGGCCTGTTCAAGTTGGGTAATCTTAAGATTACGGAGCATGCAAAAATACCAATGAGAATAAATAGAGTGCTTATAGAAATTGTTCTTTTCAAGAGCTTGGTTTTTCTTTACTCAAAAATAGCATTAAGTATTCAATAAATTGATTTTACGAGTGAAAACAAGCACCTTTGTATAAAATTATACGAATGTTAGCTGGATTAAAATTGCCAACAGATCCAAGATGGGTTGATTTGGCCCACAAGAATATTGAAGAAATTTTAACGGATCACGCTTACTGTGAGCAAAAAGCGGCTACGAATTGTATTACTATCATCCAAATGTTTCCAGAATTTGATAAGGTAGTTGACGAACTGATGCCAATTGTTACCGAAGAGTGGGGCCACTTCAGAATGGTGGTAGACCAGTTGAAGAAAAGAGACATGCCTCTAGGGCGCCAGAGAAAAGATGAATACGTCAACCAATTACAAGCACTCATTATTCAAGGCGGTTCGCGAGAACATCAACTTGTAGAGCGCCTGCTCGTAGCAGCTTTAATTGAAGCTCGAAGTTGCGAGCGTTTTCGTTTGCTATCCCTAGACATCAGCGATGACGAGTTAAAAGAATTTTATAGAAAGTTGATGATTAGTGAAGCAGGACATTTTCGATTGTTCCTAGACTTGGCTTTGGAGATTTTACCTAAAGAACAAGTGATGGCTAGATGGGAAGAATATTTGGAGAGTGAAGCAGCTATCATTGATAAGCTGGAGGTAAGAGGAGATCGTGTTCATTAATTGTTTCTTATTTTTAAATACGAATGCGGAATTTTCGTTGAGCATACTTGTATTTCCATTGCTCTTGATTCTCTTTTTTTTTGCTGCCTGGGTTTACTTTTTTTATTTTACTCAAGAATCTAAATCGAAGCGCAAAATTCGGCCAAGGAAATACTCCGATGCCCAAAGTAGTGCGGCCTTGCTAAAGTACTTCCCTTACTATCTAAACTTAGATGCTGAAAATAGATTGCGATTCTTGTCAAGATTAGCTGCATTTATGCAACTCAAGGAATTTATTCCTCGTCAGACAGCGCCTAATGAAACCCTTAACTTGTTGATTTCTGCTACGGCCATTCAGTTAACTTATGGACTTGATGATTTTAGTTTACACAGTTTCGATAAGATATTAATCTATCCAGATACTTATTATAGTGAAATTAGAAACACCCACCATAAAGGAGAAGTTAACGTTCCTTTGCGCTTGATTGTGTTAGCGGCAAAGCATTTTCTTTCTGGAGTGCGTGACCCGAATGATGGAATCAATTTGGGTTTGCATGAAATGGCGCATGCCTTGAATGTACACACTTTTGAAGATGGGAGTCGACAAAACAAAAAAAGTTTTATTGATTGGAGTAATGAAGCTTTGCCGGAAATGGAAAGTATTAAGGCAAACAAGCAACATTTTTTAAGACAATATGCTGCAACAAACATTGAAGAAATGTTTGCAGTTTGTACAGAAAATTTCTTTGAACGTCCAGAACTATTCAGCGTAGAATTACCAATATTATATCAAAAATTAATGACCTTGTTTCACCAAGACCCTCGAAATCATTCGAGGCCTATTCCGGAGTCAATAAAGTACTAACTTTTTCTTCTAAATCTTTTTCAACCTTCAGATTGTCTATAATAAACTCTTGGCGTTCGGGCGTATTTTTCCCCATGTAATAGGATAGAATATCTTCAATAGAGTTTTCCTTAGCTAAGATGACAGGAGATAAACGAATATTTTCGCTGATGAAATCTTCAAACTCGTTAGGGGAGATTTCTCCCAATCCTTTAAATCGAGTAATTTCTGCTTTCCCTTTTAAAGTTCGAACGGCCTCTTGTTTTTCTTCTTCGCTATAGCAGTAAAAAGTTTGTTTTTTATCTCGAACTCGAAAGAGTGGAGTTTCCAATACCTTTACATGCCCTTCTTTTACTAAATCTGGGAAAAATTGAAGAAAGAATGTCAATAAGAGTAGGCGAATGTGCATGCCGTCTACATCGGCATCCGTTGCAATTACCACATTGTTGTATCGCAGATCTTCTAAGCCTTCTTCAATGTTTAAGGCGTGTTGCAAGAGATTAAATTCCTCATTTTCATAAACAATTTTCTTCTTTAAACCATAGGTGTTTAAAGGCTTTCCTCTTAAGCTAAATACCGCTTGGGTTTCTACATCTCTTGCTTTCGTAATAGATCCACTAGCAGAATCACCCTCGGTGATGAAAACGGTCGTTTCTAAATGTCGATCGTTTTTCTTATCAGAGAAATGAAAACGACAATCCCGCAACTTTTTATTGTGCAAATTTGCTTTTTTAGCGCGGTCCTTGGCAATTTTTTTAACTCCCGCCATGTCTTTTCGCTCCCGTTCGCTTTGCTGTATTTTCTTTAAGACTTTAGCTGCAGTTTCTGGATTTCTATGCAAGAAATCATCTAGGTGTTTCTTAACGTAATCGCTTACAAAAACACGCATACTGGTATCGTCATCTAGGTTGTTTGAACCTAATTTAGTCTTTGTTTGACTTTCAAAAATAGGATCTTGCATTCTAATACTAATCGCACCAATAATAGAGGCTCGGATATCTTGAGAATCAAAATTCTTGTTGTAAAATTCTCTTAAAGTTTTTACAAGAGCTTCTTTAAAGGCATTTAAATGCGTACCGCCCTGAACAGTATGTTGCCCATTCACATAACTATAGTATTCCTCTCCATAGTGATTGTCGTGAACCAAGGCAAATTCAATGTCCTCACTTTTGAAGTGAATAACGGGATATCGTATAGCATTCGCATCTGTTTTGCGAATCAATAAATCTTCTAATCCATTTTTAGAAAAAAACTTTTGACCGTTGTAGTTGACCGTTAGTCCGCTATTGAGATAGGCATAATTCCAGATTTGGTTTTCTAGGTAGTCTGGTATGAATTTGTACTTTTTAAAGATTTGGTCATCGGGTACAAACTCTATGTAAGTGCCATTCACTTCATTTGTAGTTTCATCTCGTTCTTCTAACAACTCGCCTCTTTCAAAAATGGCAACTTTCTTTTTGCCTTCTCGAACAGACTCTACATGAAACATTACAGATAGAGCATTCACAGCCTTGGTTCCTACTCCATTTAATCCAACGGCTTTTTTAAATGCTTTTGAATCATATTTACCTCCAGTATTAATTTTTGAAACAGCATCCACTACTTTTCCTAAAGGAATTCCTCTTCCGTAATCTCGAACGGTTACTTTTTTCTCTTCAACCCTAATATCTACTTTTTTACCGTAGCCCATCACAAATTCATCAACGCAGTTGTCGATGACTTCTTTTACTAGAATATAGATTCCATCATCCTGAGATGAGCCATCCCCAGTTTTGCCGATATACATTCCTGGACGCAAACGCATGTGTTCCTTCCAATCTAGGGACCTAATATTGTCTTCGGTATATTTTACTTCTTCACTCATTTAACAGCTAATTTGTACTTAGGCGAATAAAATTAATCAATTCGAAATAGAATAGTTTTAAATTCTATTAAAGAATGTTCACATTGTATTGTGTATTTTATTAATTTTGAATAAATATTATGCTAATAAGTTTGAAAAATAAAATCCTTTTGATTGATGATAGCCCTTCGGAGCCTTTGTTATTGGCTAGTGCTATTGATAAAAGTGAGAGAAATTTAGTGCTGGAATCATTAAGCGATAGCATCTATGCCGTTAAGGAATTAAAAAGACGGTCCAAAGAAGACCAAGAAGCTTTGCCCAATTTAATATTACTCGATTTAAATATGCCAGGTTATAGTGGTATTGAGGTGTTAAAAATAATAAGAAAGGATAAGCATTTGAAATATACACCTGTCTTGATAATGACTTCATCTAGCTTGGATAAAGATTTAAAGGATTGTTTAGGTGCTGGGGCAAATAGCGTATTAGTTAAACCTTCAAGTCACAAAAGATATATAGAGATTGTAATAATGATTAGTGATTATTGGTTTGGTACAGTAAAACAACTGGATAGTGGCTTTTTCTGATGGTATAAAAATTTTGGTTGTTGAGGATACGCCGGGAGATGTATTTTTGATTAAATTCTATTTGGAGGAATTGGATCCGGACAATTATGAAATTCAGAGCGTGGACAATCTAACTGAAGCTCATTACAAATTAGAAAGAGAAGCTTTTGATGTAGTGCTTTTGGATTTACATTTACCTGATTCGCAAGGCATGATTACTTTACAAAAGTCAGTTGAAAAATTCCCTAATGATGTTTTTATAGTTTTGACAGGTTTGTCAGATGAGAAAGTGGGATTGGACGCAGTTAAAAATGGAGCCCAAGATTTTTTAGTTAAAGGTCGTATAAACAGTAAAACTTTAGATAGTTCAATTAAATTTTCTTTTGAAAGATCAAAGCTTAAAAAGAAGGTTAAAGTTTTTGGAGAGGCCTTAAAAGCATTCGAAAAAATGTTTGATATGCTAGCTATCGTTTTTGATGAAAGCAAAGATGTCATTGATCATTCGCAAGGTTTGCAAGCTTTCTTTGAATCCCAAGACTTAGCATTCCAAACGATGAGTGATTTTAAGTCATTTTTCAACAATGATTCGGAAATAGAAAGGGTTATTAATAGCAGCAGGGAAGGCTCAATAGCAATTGTCAAAGTTGCTGCGATTAATGGAAAATCTTACGAAATAAAATGTACTAATCCTTCTAATCTAGCGAACGTATTCATTTTAGCTATCACTAAAAAGAGTTAATAAATATCATTTAGCGTGCCTGCATTAAAAAGATTATTGGTGTTCACTTCTCTTGGAGGAATTTCGCCAATTTGATAGCCCCAATTTCTTTCATTTACAATGTATCCATTTGGATAGTACCCAAAGGAAATTTCCATATATCCGATGCTCAAGGTTAGATTTTGGAATCGAATACCTCCGCCATAGCCCTGATATAAGGTGTTGTTCAATAGGAAGTCTGAATTGCTGTTGCCTAGCCAACCAAGATCAGTAAAAAAGAAAAAGTTCCCTCGGCTTGTCCACCAATGAATAGGCGTATAAAAAACGGATTCTAGGTTGATAACGAAACTTTTAGTGCCTATCATTTTTTGAGAGTTGAATCCTCTAATAGCGGAAGTTCCTATATTGTAAAATTCTGAGTTTGGTCTGTTAAAACTTAAGGTCGTGCTCGTATTGATAAACTGCCTAAATCCTAGTTTTCCCAAAGATGCGCGATTGGTGAAATAGGAATTATTTAACTGAAAAGTAATTTGTTCTAAATTCTTATTTCTTATAAAACTACCCAAGTTGAGTTCATTCTGCATAAAACCAAACTTGGGATAATGCCTGTTGTAATTGGCTCTTACCCCACCGTAAATGCGACCGCCTAAAAATTGATTAATTTCATACCCGCCAATAAAAGAGGTGTTAAATCCCTTTGGTACATAATCAAATTGGCGGAACTTGTAGAGCGCTTCAAAGCCATACCAATCTCTATTGGCAAAACCAATAGCGCCTAAATAAATCTGCTTATTTACGAAATTTTGAAAAGGTTGATTGTCTGGTATCTTATAGTGATTTGTTATAACGGCTCTCCCGGAAATAATCAAGCGAAGACTTTCATGTTTGATGTTTACCTTTTTTAATCCAAACGATCTCGCCAACCACGCTTCTGTGGTAAAAAACTTGTTGTTGTACTCATTAGAAATGTTATTCATTTCAATCTTTCTAGAGTTATTGGATGCACTTAGCTTTCCTGCCCATTTGGTATTGTAAGCAAAAAATTTACGGCCAATCTCGAAACCATAGCCCTCACTTTGATTTTGCTTATTGTAGTCAACCTGCAGGTCAATTTGAGAGCGAGCAATATTATTTACTCGATAAGACGCTCCAACTCGATAAGGATTCTGTGGATTGATAATTCCTGAACCGTAAAGACTTAACTTTTGAGCTACCCCGAAAAAATCGTGAAAAGAAGCACCTAAGGTAAGGGAGGTTGGGTTTCCCCAGAAAATAGCTTTCCAATGTCGATTGTCGTGAACATATACTTCAATATCAACGCCGCTTATATTTGGTGTTGAGGCGACTTTTATAACGGCGTCTTTATAGATGGTATTTTCTCTTATATTTCTCTCTGTATCTGCAATGAGTCTGGAGTCAACGTAATCTCCAATGTTAAAAAGGAGTTGTTTTTGAACTAAAACAGCACTTGAAATTCCTCTTTTATTTTCAACTAGCTTTGCGTTATTGATATCCTTTTGGTCGTATACGGGGTCGTCAAATCGGTCAACGATAAACACCTCAACACTATTTATCACTTCGTTATTATACTCAATGAAGAAATCATTTGGGGTATAATCTCGAACGGCTTTAGGCATCAAATTGAAATAATCAATAAACTTATCTTTTTGAACATTTATTATAGGCGAATCAATCAATAGCTCATCCAATAAATGGAGTTCTACTTCTTGTTGTGCAAACACAAAAAAAGTAAGAAAAGTAAAAAGAAATGAAAACAATTTTCTCATCAGGCCTCTAAAAATATGGAACTTAAAGCTTTTATTCAGCGTTTCAAACAAAAATATTGTAAAATGAAGTATTCGTTCCTTATTTTAATCTTATTCGTATTCAATTTAAATTTACAAGCAAAGGAGACTCAAGTGATCAAAGAAAGCATCACATTGGGTGCAGGTTGTTTTTGGTGCGTTGAAGCCATTTATGATCAATTGAAAGGGGTGGAATCTGTGGAGTCGGGTTACATGGGTGGGGCAGTTAAAAATCCAAGCTACAAAGAGGTTTGCTCTGGGAATACAGGACATGCGGAAGTTGTCAAAATTGTATTTGATCCTGCTATAATTTCCTTGACAGAGATTTTAGAAGTCTTTTTTCAAGTGCACGACCCTACAACTTTAAATAGACAGGGTGCTGATGTGGGTACGCAATATCGATCGGTTGTTTTTTATGAATCGGATGCGCAAAAAGAAATCGCCTTAGCAGTTAAGAGGCAATTGAATATTGCGAAAGTTTGGGATAATCCGATTGTATCAGAAATTTCACCAGAGAGTGTTTTCTATAAAGCAGAGGATTATCATCAAGATTACTATCTTTTGAATGGAGATAAAAATCCATATTGTAGCATGGTAATTACACCGAAATTGGAGAAATTTAAAAAGGCTTTTTCTGAGAAATTGAAATAAGAAAGGGAAGAAATAAAAAAGCGCAACAATATTGTTGCGCTTTTTTATTTCTTCTTTTTATTGAGTTCTTATTGGTGGAGCTGCAGGGATTCGAACCCTGGTCCGGTCATGATGTCGATAAACTTTCTACAAGCTTAGTAAAACGAAAATTGTCGGGAAATAGCTGCTCGCTTTACAAAACTATTACTTCCTTATTTCTGTCAATTACAACCCGAAGTAAGTAGAAAATTCTTACAAAGTGAGGACCCGATTTTTATGATGCCCTTAGATATCTTATCGGATGTCAAACGTCCAGGACAAAGGCTTCTAATTCCTAGAATTAGGCAGCCATGGCAAAGTTAGACTCGCCATTTAAAATAAAGATCGTGCATTGGGATTTACGAGTGAGAAACACAACACTCGACCTGCGGGTATACCTACATTCCATGCCGTCAATTCCGGTCAGCCCCAATAAATAAAAGAACAAGTACAAAGGTACAACAAAATAAATCTATTTTGATGCCACTCCACGCATATTGATAAACACACTTTTTTGTTCAATTGGTTCCGTACTTAACTCCTTACTGTAGGTATCTTCTCCAGTAAATATCATATCACCTTCCACTCGTTGCCAATAACCCGGGTTATATCCCCACCAGCCCGTTTTTTGATTTCTTTCCCAATAACCATCTCGCCATGCATGGTATTCTAAATTTTCTATAAATACACCCGGCATCCAAACATAGTCGCTTTGTACAAATTCCCAATGCGCTTTAACCCAAGTTGAATTCTCGTTTGGGGAAACGGGTACGCTTAGATTTGTTTCTTTATCTGCTAATGGATATTTTAACTCCTGTGATAGAAGGATTTGCGTGCTTACAAAAAGGGTAAAGCTTAAAAATATAATTCTAACCATAGGATTTAATTTATTTACTTGGTTATACGTTTAATTTTCGTTCAAGGTTTCGCTAATTTTACGGTAAAGTCTAAATATTGAAAAAATGATAGCAAAGTTGTTCATGTGGTTAATGGGTTGGAAAGTGGATAAGATCGTCCCTGAAGGGGTGCAGCGTTGTGTGATGATTGCATCTCCTCATACAAGCAATTGGGACTTTCCAATTGCAAGAGCAGCTTTCACAATTCTAAAAATCCCCGTTCGTTTTACCATTAAAGATTCATGGTTCAAATTTCCTTTGAATTTAATATTTGCACCACTTGGAGGCATTCCAATAAATAGAACACCCAAGAAAGAGGGTGAAGAGCGACCTAGTATGGTTGATGCAATGTCCGATCTTTTTAAGGATCATAAAGACCTTGCGGTGATGGTAACACCAGAAGGAACTAGATCCTATAGAGACGAATGGAAATCAGGGTTTTATCATGTAGCCAAAGCGGCAAATGTTCCTATTGGATTGGGCTACTTAGATTATAAAAATAAAATAGCTGGTGTAGGTAAAGTGGTTTACCCCAGTGATGATTTGGCTGCGGATATGAAAATTATCATGGATTTTTATAAGGATATCGCGCCTAAAAACAAGGAGAAATTTAGTATCGATAAGCGCTATCAGTAACTAATTACTATCTTCCTGATAAATCGTTTGAAGCACGGTTTGTCCCACAGCTTTCAAGGTATTTTTATCAATAGCGTCCATATTGTCATTATGGGTGTGCCAGTACCATCCAAAACCTGATGCGGAGGTTTTATCGTATTGAATGATGTCGATTGTGGGAATTTTAGTAATTTGGTTGATGTAAAAATGATCATCGGTTATCGGAGGAGTTTGTAGATAAGAAAAACTCGAAGAATAACCAGAAGCATGCGCAATTTTCCATACTTGATGTAAATAGTCATTCCCATATTTCACCGAAGTTCCTTCGTGTGTGAAAATAGCGTTTGGTGCACCAACCATATCCAAGAGAATTCCAAATTTTGCGGTGTAATTTGGCACATGTAAATTCTTTGCCCAATATTGAGATCCTAAGCAATAGGAATCGAGCATAAATGGATCATCGCTAAAATTGGGTTGCCCATAATCTTCCGCATCAAAGAGTATAATGTCGACCCCAAGAGCAACGGGAGTTAGGTAGAGTAATCGAGCAATTTCCATAAGAACGGCTACGCCACTTGCCCCATCATTGGCTCCAAGTATCGGCTCTTTTTGTTTTTCTGAATCTTGATCGGCAAATGGTCTTGTATCCCAATGGGCACTTAACATAATTCTTTCCTTTGCTTCGGGGTTAAACGAGGCAATGATATTAGTTGCATTAAGAATCGTACCATCAAATGCTGTTACTTGAGCGGTCTGTTCGATAACACGGTCCGCATAGCTTTTTAAAAAATTGACTAGGTGATTTTTAGTTGCTTCATGACCTGGTGTGTTGGGAACTCTTGGTCCAAATTGAACTTGAGCTAAGACGAACTGATAGGCACTATCTTCGCTAAAAATAGGCGCTTCCACAAGTGCGATATCTATTGTAGGAGTCGTAGTTATAGGGTTTGGGTCTGTCTTGCATGAAAAAAACAAGAGTAGCAACAATCCAATTTGAAGAATAATTAACTGGCTTTTAAAATTTATATGCTCCATGTTGCGCCATCTTTATCGTCCTTAATAATAATTCCTACTGCAGCTAGATCGTCTCGAATCTTATCAGAAGTAGCCCAATCTTTGTTTGCTCTAGCGGTCATTCGCATGTCTAAAATTAAGCTCATCGCACTTAATAAAGCCGCATCATTTCCTTTTGCTTCTTGCTGAAGCCCTAGGACGTCTTCAATGTAATTTTTAAAAGTAATTTTTAAGAGGGCAAGGCCTTCGGCACTTACTTTAATGGAGCCATCTTTAAGCTTGTTCGTAATGCTTGCTAAATCAAATAAACTAGCAATGGTTTTCGGGGTATTAAAGTCATCGTCCATTTCCATTTTACATCTCGCAGCGATTATAAAAATTTCTTTATCTCCGTCGCTTGGATCTTTTGTGTTTGGACTTAGCTTTGAGCTTAAATCGTAGGCATTCATCAATCGATTGCATCCTTTTTCGGAAGCTTCTAATGCTTCATTTGAAAAATCCAAGGTACTACTGTAATGCGTTTGGAGTATGAAAAATCGAATCACCATGGGACTAAACCCTTTACTTAGAAGAGGATGTTCGCCACTGATTAATTCGAGGGGTAAAAATGAATTTCCTTTGCTCTTACTCATCTTTTCACCATTGACTGTAAGCATATTACCATGCATCCAATACCTCACTGGGGCTTTGCCATCAGCTCCTACACTTTGTGCAATTTCACATTCATGATGGGGGAATTTCAAATCCATTCCTCCACCGTGAATATCAAATTCTTGTCCCAAGTATTTGGTGCTCATTACAGAACATTCTAAATGCCATCCAGGCACACCTTTTCCCCAGGGCGAGCTCCATTTCATGATGGTGTCTTTAGACGCGGCCTTCCAAAGACCAAAATCTGCAAAGTATCTTTTTTCATCACCACCTTCCAAGTTGTCTCGAGTTTGCTCTAGTTGTTCTTCAACCTTACGTCCTGACAGGATACCGTAATCGAATTTCTCCATGTATTTTTTAACATCAAAATAAACCGAACCATTAACTTCATAGGCGTATCCATTGTCTATGATGCGTTGCACCATTTCTATTTGCTCCACAATGTGACCTGTCGCTGTCGGCTCAATGTTAGGTTCTATAAGATTGAATAATTTAGAAACGTGATGAAAGCCATTGGTATATTTCTGAACAATTTCCATCGGTTCAATTTTGTTGGCTCTAGCCTTCTTTTCTATTTTGTCTTCGCCCAAATCTCCATCGTCGGTCAAGTGACCCACATCTGTAATGTTTCGAACGTAACGGACTTTATATCCCAAGAATTGTAAATACCTAAAAACGATATCAAAGCTGGTGAATTGACGCATATTCCCTAGATGCACTTCATCGTAAACTGTAGGTCCACAAACATACAATCCAACAAAGGGAGGATTTAATGCAAGAAACTCTTCTTTCTTTCTAGAAAGCGTATTGAATATTTTTAAACTTGACATGAGTACAAATATAAAATTAACTTTAAGTACATCTTTAAAAGAAGCGCTTTGTTTGTGAAAAAAAATGAATTCCTTGTTTTTGACTTTGTGTAATTTAAGATATACGGCTATAGGGGGGTGCTCTAATAAAATTTTCAATACAGCGCTATTGCTTTAATGATTTGACTATTCAGCTCAATTTTTCATTTAGATAGAAAATTAAGGACATCTGCGACACTTTCTGCTGCTTTTTCTTCCATGGGTACATGTCCGCATTCTGGGTATACAATGAGCTGATTGTTAGGGATGTTTGTAACGAATATGTCAGAAATACTCAAAGGAATCCAAGCATCATTTTCTCCCCAAAGGATTAATGTAGGACATGTAATTTTTTGTAAATCTGATTTTTTGCCTGTTTCAATCTGACGAACTTTATAAAAGAAGGCCTTTCTATTCCCTTCTCTTGAATTTAAATCGCAATAGCGTTGAACCAGCTCTCCAGTAACCAACGCATGGTTATAGAATACCTCGTTTAAACTTTTTTTGACAAATGGATCTATGTTAATTTTTTCAATATAGGTAAACAAAAAATCAACCTGTGCCAGTTGGAATACAAACGGTTTTTCTCTTTCTTTATCAAAGAATCCGGAAGGGTCCACTAGAATTAGCTTTTTCACTTTGTCGGCATTTACTGAATTTGCCACATAAGACCAAGCGGTGTGCCCGCCAAGAGAGTTGCCTGCTAAATGGAAACTGTCTATTTCTAATGCTAAAACAAAGGCATCTATTAATTCGATATAGGAAGTGATAGAATAATCATTATTTTCTGGTGGGGAAGTAAGGCCTCCTCCTTGCATATCTATGCTGTAGGTAGTGTAGTGTTTGGAGAGTTCATTTTCCCATTTTCCCCAAGTATGCAAGCTTGAAGAAGTACCGTGGATTAAAATAATAGGCATTCCTGACCCTTTTTGCTTGTAATGAACCTCTAATCCATTCAATTCAATAAAGTGCGAGTGTTCATCCGTATATTTGATTTTTAAGTCTTCGATTGGAACGGCGCTCTTATGAATATAGGCAATGAATCCGGCTGTTAACATTAGAAATACGACAAGAATGTATTTTTTCATAGGATGTGTTTGTGTAGGATGAATGCTAGGTGAAACTAAGATATTTTAAGATCAAAAAGTAATTTAAATAATCTTCAGGGTATTGTTGATTTTTTTCTTTACTTTATTTGTGTAAAAATTTAAAAAGACTTAACTTTGCAGTCCTTAAAAAATTAAGATTATGAAAAACGGTATCCATCCAGAAAATTATAGAACAGTTATATTTAAAGATATATCGAATGATGAAGCATTTTTAACTAAGTCATGTGTAAACTCTAAAGAGATGATTAAGTGGGAAGATGGTAATGAATATCCATTAATTAAAATTGAAATTTCGAATACTTCACATCCTTATTTCACTGGAAAAATGAAATTTGTTGATACCGCAGGTAGAATTGAGAAATTCAAAAACAAATACGCAAGAAAGTAGTAATTCCTGCTTCTTAAAATTATTAAAGCCATTTCGTGAAAGCGAAATGGCTTTTTTTATGCTTAATTGTGATTGAACAATTGTGGAAGAGTTGAAATGTGGATTTGTGCAATTGAAGTATCCTTCACTTAGAATGTCATTGCTGTCCCGATAGCTCTCGGGATGCTATGAACCATTGATTTGTCAGGAATCTCTGTTAAACGGGGCGTATATAGATATGATACGGCAGCTTCTCGAATGCTGCTTTGCCATATTTGGAACGACGTGCTGATTTTTGTAATTATTTTAAAGTGCAATTATCAAGTCGTTGATTTGAATAATGCTTTAAAGTTTTATTCAATCATTGCACATTCAGTATTTAAATTGTAAGCGCTTAATTCTCAATACCAAGGTTTGGAACATAGTCGGCTTTTTAAAATCGGTCGAAAGCAAAAAAAAGCGAGTAGAACATCTACTCGCTTTTTTTATTGAAAGTTGGTTAAATAATTACCATTGTTTTTTCGCCTTAAAGTTGTTCCCACCTTTTATGCTATTCCCACTAGGTGAGCCCACTCTAATCATTGCACATCTGAAACCAATTTCAGAAGATGCTTCTTTTTGATCTAAGTATCTTCTAGTACCTGGAGATAAAAAGTAAGCTCTGTCATTCCAACTACCACCTTTGTAAACTCGGCTTTCATTGTTCACTAAAGAAGAAACACCGTATTGGTACATATATTCTTCTCCATCTAATGATTGTTCATCACCATCTAAATAATCTCTTACATCACCTGTTCTGTAGTTTCTTCGAGTTGCAACTTCTTCATCAGTAACTAATCGGTATTCTAACTGACCAGTCGTATCATTTTTAGCAGCTACTTGCCCTTCATCATCCAATACAAGCGTTTTAAATTCGTTACCCCTAAAAGTATTGAAATCATTCGCATCTTCGAAAGTTAAAGCTCTGTAAACATCTAATGTCCATTCACTAACGTTACCCGCCATGTTGAATAAGCCAAAATCATTTGGCATATAAGCATCAACTGGGGCCGTAATAGAAGCATTGTCATTTAAGTTTCCAGCAAGACCCATGTTATCTCCTCTACCTCTTTTGAAGTTCGCTAAGAAGTCACCTTGCCATCCACCTGCATAATATCTTGTTGTCGTTCCATTCCAAGGATAGATTTTTCTATCTGTTACTCTTTCTTCATCAGGATGAGGTAGGTTACCAATTAAAGATAACGCTGCATATTCCCATTCTGCTTCAGTAGGTAATCTGTAATCTGGCAACAATACACCATCAGAAAACTCCACTTGTCTGTATTCTTCACCATTAGGATCCAAATTCTTCATTGGTTTTTTACCCTCAACACCTTCGTATTGTCCAGCTAAATAAGAATCTGTGTTAAAGTTGTCGGCATTGACTTGATTAGGGTTCAATTCTAAGAATCCTTCTCTTATCATAATCATTTCATTCACTCTATCTGTTCTCCATGCACAATAGTCCATTGCTTGCTCCCAATCAACACCCACTACTGGATAGTCGTCATAGGCAGGATGTGAAAAGTAATACTCTACGTATGGCTCATTATAAGCTAACTCATCTCTCCAAACTTGTTGATCAGGTTCTGCAGCCTTAACGATTTCTGGATAATCATTTCCAAAAGTTCTGTTTAACCAATATAAATATTCGCGATAGTCAATATTCTTAACTTCGGTTTCATCCAAATAGAACGAAGAAACTGTAATTCTTCTTGGAAAAGTGTGGTGTTCATACATTACATCCTGTTCTGTATTGCCCATAACAAACGTACCCCCTGGCACGAATACCATACCTGGACCAGTTTCCTGACCAATATACTGTTTGTTTTCAAATCCACCCCAATCAGGATCGTTATACGCCCAACCTGTGGTTGACGATTTCTCTTTGCTACACGAGTTCAAAGTAAGCAACCCAAATGTTAGAATACCGAGTGTAAAAACTAAAACCTTATTTTTCATTTTTTTGACTATTTTTAATAGAGTACGCTAATTTATAACTATTTTTTTAAAAATCTAGATAATATGGACAAGATAAAATTCCCTGTACCGATTTAGGGTTCAAAGAGCTCTGTTCTTTGGTGAAATTAAACACAAAAGAAAATTCATGTGAGCCCGCGGTTCCTTTTAACGGAGAAATATTTATATCAAAACTATATCCAAACCTCAAGATACCCTTTTTAAATCCTACACCACTAATAACGGCGTCAAAGTTGGTTATAGTATGTCTCATCCAAATTCCAGTATAGAAAAAATCATATCCTATCAAGCTACCTACGCTAATTTGATTGAAATTGTTTTGATGAACGTATAAAACTTGAGGAGAAAGCCAGAATTTTTTTTCATATCCTCGACCAAAATTATAGAAAGCGCCGCCATTAACGGCCAATCTCGTTCTATTCATGCTATTTCCAAAATAATCTTTCTCTGGAACCAAATTATTGGCTGCAATACCGCCATAATATCGATTTGAAAAGAAAACGATACCCGTATTTGCATTAAATGAGTGTTTATTGAAATTGCCAGGAGGTATTTCTGAAGTTTGGTTGGGTACTCCAATACTCTGATAAAAACCACTTAAAGGGTTGATTTGATCATAAAATAAAAGATCATACCAATTAATGTATCGATGGTTATAGCTTCCTCCTACTCCTAGTTTGATTCCGAAGTTTTTTGAAGCTCGAATTTGAAAGGAGTACATCGCACTCAATGAGTTTTGGACTACTTTATTATTGGAGACTCTATCTGAAGTCATCATTACGCCAATCCCGCCGTGTAATTTCTCAATATGCTGATCATAACTTAAAGCATAGGTCGTAAAGCCTCCACCGGGGCCATCGCCTAGTTCTGGCCATTGATTTCTATAGTTGATAGCTAGTCTTGGACCATAAGAAATTCCAGCTAAGGCATTGTTCAAATGTAAGGGTGCAGCATAAAACTGACTAAACTCAACTTGTTGACTGAACAAAAAGCAAGGGATGAGCGTTGACAATAATAGAATATTCTTAAGTAAATTCAATTAGGTTTAATTTAAGTTTGCGAATATAAGAACGCAATTCTAGGGTATAAAATTATTCAACTATTTAGAATAAAGGTGCAATATTCACTTTTTTATTGCGTTCATGATACCACATGGACGTTTTTGTTAAATTTTCAAACATTATATTTGCCTAATGTACCGAACCAAGGTCGCTTTATTCTGTTTTTTATTCTTGCTCTTTTTCGGAGCGAGCGCTCAATTAGTTACCATTGATTGGAATCTAAAAACGAGCTTTAGCCAAAACGGAGCGATACATGAAAGTTTCAAAGAAGCATTGTATCTTGAACAGAATAATACGCTTCCATTGTTTAATCAATGGTTTGAAATAAATGGAAATCAAGCAGAAGCAAATTTTAGCAATGTGGTTTTTGAAGAATTTTCCAACCAAGGAATAGATAAATCACAATTGAAGAAGGATATAGAGTTTAAAACTTCCATTGGGGTTGCTCAAAAGCAATCCTCCTTAATGGTTTCTTGTATTCCCTTAAGGGTGAATGAGTTTTCAGGAAAAATTGAAAAGTTAGTTTCCTTCAATATTCAAATTAATAGTGCTACTTCCTTTCAAGCTAAAAGTTTGAAATCCACTAAAACAAGCAGTGTGCTCAGAACGGGAGATTGGCATAAAATTTCAATTCCTACTGATGGAATATATAAAATTGATTACAGCTTTTTACAAGAGAATGGTCTAGTGCAACAAAGTATCAGTTTTTCAAACTTCGGAGTTTTTGGTCAGGCCATGGGCGTCCTTCCTGAAGCTAATAGTGCTTATCGAACGGATGACTTAGAAGAGATTCCACTCAAAATAAAGGATGCTAACAACAATAATATTTGGGATGCAGCGGACTATATTATTTTTTATGGCAAAGGACCTCATGTTTGGCATTACGATGAAGTAAGCGCTAAATGGAGCCACACCATAAATATCTATAGCGACGTTTCCAACTACTTTGTTTCATTAAGCCAGGGCTCAGGGTTGAGTGTCCCTTCAGTTAATTCTTTAAGTGGACCTAACTTGAATACCTCTAAATATGATTTCCGAGCCTTGTTCGAAGAAGAAAAGAATAATTTGATTTATACACAGTTGGCAAGTACGATGGGTTCTGGGAGAGAATGGTATGGAGATAAGCTGAGTAGCTTTAATAACACCCAAACTGTAAATATCAATGTTCCAAATTTAATTACTTCGACGCCTGCGAAGATAAACATAAGATATGCTGCAACTTCCTATGGGGGTTCTTCCTCTTTTACGCTTAAAAACAATGGAAGCACCTTGTTTTCTACAACCGTAGGCCTTACCCCTGGCGGAGACTTTCCTAATGCGGGAAATTCAGCCTTGGATTCTAGAAGTGTAAGCCTGAGCACCACGAATAATTTTGAAATTGTGTTTAACAATAACGACCCTCAAGCCAATGGATTCCTAGATTATATTGAGTTGATTGCCCCGGCGAACTTAACACTCTCCAATGATTTCTTGTTGTTTCGATTAACAGAGAGTATTGGTTTAGGAAACAAGACGGAGTTTAACTTAAGTAATGCGAACTCAAGTACTGAAGTGTGGGACATCACCCAAGGAACAGCAGTACTCAAAATCAATGGAAATTTGAGCGGTTCACAATATCAATTCGTGCTAGCAACGGATAGTTTGAGAGAATTTGTCGCTGTGAATGTAAATTCTTCAAATTTCACGCGACCATCATTTGTTGGATCCATAAACAATCAAAATTTGCATGGCTTACCCCAAACGGATATGTTCATTATTACGCCTTCTTCGATGCTTTCCGCCGCGGATAGATTGGCTGATTTTCATAGAGATGAAGGAATGAGCGTAGCGGTTATAGACATTCAAAAAATCTACAACGAATTTTCATCTGGGCAACAGGACTTAACAGCGATTCGAGATTTCTTCAAAATGTTTTATGATCGAGCAACAAATTACATTACGCTGCCAAAGTATGCTTTGTTATTGGGTGATGCTTCGTTTGATTATAAGGATAGAATTGACGGCAATGAAAACATCATTCCAACTTACGAAAGTGAAGAGAGCTTCTCTTCTATTTCTTCCTATTGTACGGATGATTATATTGGCTTTTTAGATTTTACGGAGGGAGAGGACATTACAAACATAAGCAACCCCAATAAGATTGATATCGCTATTGGTAGAATTCCAGTGGATAATTTAAGTGAAGCAAATGGGGTGGTGGATAAAATTATCAATTATAACACGACGACCACTATGGAGGATTGGCGAAATGTGCTGACTTTTGTGGCAGATGATGAAGACAATAATTTGCATTTTGGTCAGGTGGAACAATTAACCTCCCTAACCACTATGGAGAATATTGATAATTACAATATTGAAAAAATTTATTTAGATGCTTACACGCAAAGTAATGCTGCGGGAGGAGATCGTTATCCAGATGTTAAGGATGCAATTCTGCGAAGAATAAGAACTGGTGCATTTCTAATTAATTATACTGGACATGGTGGGCCAAAAAATTGGGCACAAGAAAGGGTTTTTAATATCGAGGATATCCGAGATTTAGAAAATAAGAATCGTTTACCTTTATTCATTACCGCTACTTGTGATTATGGACCCTATGATGATACTGATTTTCATTCTGCTGGAGAGAGCTTGATTACAAATATGAATGGTGGTGCGGTTGCGCTGATCACAACTACCCGTTTAGTTTTTGCTTTTCAAAATTTTGATATGAATAGTCGCGTGTTGGATTTTCTCTTTCAAGAATATCAAGGAAGAAAACCTACCGTTGGAGAAATTTTAATGGAGGCTAAAAATGGTGCCGCTGCAAGTGAAAACAATCGAAAATTTGTCTTGCTTGGAGATCCTGCCATGACTTTAGCCTATCCAAAGCATGATGTGGTAACCACCACAATTAATGGTCTTCCAATTAGCCAAATGGATACACTAAAAGCTTTAAGTAAGGTAGTCATTGAAGGGGAAGTTAGAAGTCAAGCGGGGCAGTTATTGAGTGGGTTTAATGGCATCGTATACCCTTCTGTTTACGACAAGAAGGCTGTTTATCAAACCAAAGGACAAGATTTGGAGAGCAACCAAGCCAACTTTGAATTGCAAAACAAAGTCTTGTTCAAAGGAAAAGCAAGTGTAATAGGCGGAAAGTTTTCTTTCGAGTTTATTGTACCCAAAGATATTAATTATGCTTTCGATAATGGTAAAGTTTCTTATTACGCTGCAAGTAATGTGGGCTTAACAGATGCGCATGGCTTTGGTTATGATTTTATTGTTGGGGGAACTTCAGATAGTATTTTGGCGGATGATAGAGGTCCTATAGTGGAGGTTTTTATGAATGATAGCACGTTTGCGTTTGGGGGCTTAACGGATGAAAATCCATTGCTGCTTGTAAAACTTAGTGATGCAAGTGGAATTAATACGGTTGGAAATGGCGTGGGCCACGATATTATCGGTTTGTTAAATGAAAATACACAGCAGCAGTATATGTTGAACGATTATTATTCGGCAACCTTAGATGATTTTACGAGAGGGAATATTGAATTTCCTTTTAATAAATTGGAAAATGGAAGATATGCGATTAGGGTGAAGGCTTGGGACGTGCATAATAATCCGGGTGAAGGGTATACCGAATTTATTGTTGCATCAAATGCGGAATTGGCTTTACAAAATGTATTTAATTACCCAAATCCATTTACCACGAATACTTCGTTTATCTTTGAACACAATAGGCCAGGAGAATTTTTGGATGTAAGTGTACAAATATTTACAGTATCTGGGAAGCTAGTGAAAACGATTATGACAAGCGTGAAGAGCGAAGGATATAGAGTGAATCCGAATGAAATTACATGGAACGGATTAGATGATTATGGTGACGCAATAGGTCGAGGCGTCTATATATATAAGGTAAAAGTTCAAGCTGAGAGCGGATATAGTGCGCAAGAGTTTGAAAAATTGGTAATTTTAAGATAATTTTAAGCCCCATTAGAAAAGGTATGAAAAAAGGAATAATAATATTTATAGCAATTTGTATGTTTACGTTGAACAACAATGTGCAAGCACAATTCCAAGGAGTTGATTCTCAAGGAAGATTGGTGATTACATCAGCGGTGCCATTTTTAAGAGTTAATCCAGATGGCAGGTCTGGCGCTATGGGAGATGTCGGAATGGCATTAAGTCCTGATGCCAACGCGGTCTTTTCAAATACAGCTAGAATGGCTTTTATGCAAACGGACTATGGCGTTTCTGTAACTTTTGTTCCTTGGTTAAGAGGTATTGCAACAGATGTATACATGGCTGATTTGGTAGGCTATTATAACATTAAGAAGAAACAAACCATATCTACTTCTTTACGTTATTTCAGTTTAGGACAAATACAGTTTACGGACGTCAATGGAACAAATTTAAATTCTGTGCGACCGGTAGAATTGGCTTTTGACATCAATTATGCCCGTCAATTGACAGACCGATTTGGATTAGCTGTTGGTTTAAGATACATTAATTCTAATTTAGGATCTACGGATACAGATAGATTTGTAAGCCAAGCAGGTGGAGCAGATATTTCCATGTTTCACACCAATCCAATTAAAACAAAGAAGTTAGAGGGAGCTAAAATTAATTGGGGATTAGCGATTACAAATATTGGAAGCAAAATGTCCTATTCTGCAAATGCCTTGAACAAAGATTTTATTCCTGCAAATTTTGCACTTGGGGTGGGTACGGAGATTCAAATAGATGAATTCAACAAGATTGGAATTTATACGGATATAAATAAATTATTAATTCCAACGCCGATTAGCCCAACTTTAGAAGATGGAACAACAAGTAATCCAAACTACGATGCGGATGGGAATGGTATTGCCGACTATAAAGAAAAATCTACTGTTGGTGCCATGTTTAGTTCTTTTGGAGATGCTCCTGGAGGATTTAAAGAAGAGATGGCTGAGTTTACGATAGGTGTTGGTGCGGAATATATTTACAATGATTTGTTCATGGTAAGGGCAGGTTACTTTTACGAAAACCCAACTAAGGGTGCACGTAGGTTCTTAACTGCAGGTGTGGGTTTAAAGTACTCGGTAGCACAACTGAATTTTTCTTATGTCATTCCTACTTCAGCACAAAGAAATCCATTGGATAATACCATGAGATTTACCTTGTTGTTTGATTTTGTGAAAGGGGGTAAAGCAGGTACGGCTCCAGCAGCTCCTACCAGCCCGAATTAAAAATCAGCAACTTATAAATAGGAATCCCGATGAGCTTCAAGTTGTCGGGATTTTTTTTGCTCATCAATTTAGATAAACCGATTTTGGAATTGGCGAGAATCTCAGGGTAGTATTGATTGAATGTATCTATTCCCTTAAGAGCAGGTTATAGTGGAAATACCGAAATTGTATTGGATAAACGAGTTCAAGCGCGGAGTATCAAAGAGGGGAATGTCATGTAAAGGAAGGACCGTGTTTTTGTTGAAACCTGGCTTAATAGATAAAAGCGAGTCTATAAACTCTGTGAAGATTTATTATCACTTACTTTGCTTGTCAATACTTTCCTTATGAATCTTTTGAAAAAGTTCTAAAATAAAAACCTCACTTAAACCATTGGTTTTGCCAATTTCTAAAGCTCTTTGAATCGTATTAGCCCAACGCGTGGCTTGATGAATTGCAATTTGGTTTTCCTTTTTATATTTACCAATCTCAAAGGCTATATTCATGCGTTCAGCTAAAAGTTCCAAAATGTAATTGTCTAATCGATCTATTTCTTGTCGGTAGGCGCTTAGCTCAGGAAACTGAATGGTATCATTCGCTTCACGTTGGTTTGTTTTAAGCTTTGAAAGGATTTGACCAAGAACTTTAGGGGTAACTTGCTGGGCGGCATCACTCCAAGCCTCGTCAGGAGAGCTATGTGTTTCTATCATCAATCCATTGAATTGTAAATTCATAGCTTGTTGAGAGAGATTAAAAATTAAGTCTCTTGAACCTCCAATATGGCTAGGGTCACAAATAATAGGAAGATCAGGAGATTGACGTTTAAGTTCAATTGGAATTTCCCAATTCGGTACGTTTCTATATTTTGTCTTGTTGTAAGAAGAAAATCCTCTATGGATTGCTCCGATATCTTTAATGCCTACTTGCGTGAGTCTTTCTATCGCTCCCAACCATAAGGCTAAATCCGGATTAACTGGATTTTTTACAAGGACTGGAATTTCTACACCTCTCAGGGCTTCGGCTATTTCTTGAACAATAAATGGACTCACTGTAGATCTAGCGCCTATCCAAAGCACATCGATATCAGCTTTTAAAGCTTCTTCCACATGTTTGGCATTCGCTACTTCTGTGCATACAGGCAAACCAACTTCCTTGCCTGCATTTTTCAGCCAAGGCAAACCAATACTACCAATACCTTCAAAAGAGTTTGGCCGCGTTCTAGGTTTCCAAATCCCTGCTCGAATCATTTGAACTTTGGGTGCATGAACGGCAAGTTGCTTGACCGTCTGCATCACTTGCTCCTCAGTTTCGGCACTGCATGGACCAGCAATAATGAAAGGGTCTTTTTGAATTGATTGAGCTTGAAAAACAGAAGATGGCTTCGACATGAATGGTATACGTTTAATAAAACTATAACAAAATTAAGCCTTCAATAGTTGCCTAAAAACAAACTCGTAGGCGTTAAGAAGTAAAGTCAAGCAGTAAGATGGAAAAGCCGATTTTACGATCTAATCATACAAGCACCAACAGTTACATTGTTGGCTTCGTCAACTAAGATAAAACTACCCGTTATTCTATTTTTATTGTAAGCATCAAAGAATAAAGGTTGAGTAGTTCTAATTTTAATTCTACCGATATCGTTTAAACTAATGTTTTTATCATCTTCCATTTTATGAAGATTATTTACATCCATTTTGTAAATAATTTCTTTAACTACACATCTACAATTTTTAGTCGTGTGGAACAAAGAATACTTTCCATTTATTTTCAAAGGGTTTTTGTCATCCATCCAACAAACCATGGCATCAATATCTTGAGAAATTTCAGGCATGTTACCCGTTCTAACAATCATGTCACCTCTACTTACGTCTACATTGTCTTCTAGCGTCATGGTAATAGACATTGGAGAATAAGCTTCTTCCAATTCCTCTCCTGCAAACTCAACAGATTTAATTTTACTAGTAAAGCCACTAGGAAGTACAGTAACATCGTCCCCTTTTTTGAAGATACCGCCGGCTACGCGTCCAGCGTAACCTCTATAATCATGAAACTCATCTGAATGAGGTCGAATGACGGTTTGTACAGGGAATCTTGAATCAATATGATTGTGATCATTCGCAATATGAACATTTTCTAAATGGTACATTAGCGTAGAACCTTTGTACCAATCCATATGCTCAGATTCATTTACAACATTATCTCCAAGTAAGGCAGATATTGGAATAAAGTTTACATCTTTTACATTCAGTTTGGATGAAAATTGTTTGTAATCATTTTTGATAGCATTATAAGCGTCTTCGTTCCAATCTACTAAATCCATTTTATTGATACAAATCACTACGTGAGGAATTCCCAATAAAGAAGCGATTAAAGAGTGCCGTTTTGTTTGCTCTACCACACCATGTCTTGCATCTACTAATATAATTGCGAGGTTGGCCGTTGAAGCCCCAGTAACCATATTTCTAGTGTATTGGATATGACCAGGCGTATCCGCAATAATGAACTTGCGTTTTGGTGTAGAGAAATATCTGTAAGCGACATCAATCGTGATTCCTTGTTCACGCTCTGATTTTAAACCATCCGTAACCAAAGCCAAGTTGATGTTTTCATCACCTCTTCTTTCACTACTTGATCTTACGGCTTCCATTTGATCTTCAAAAATGGATTTGCTATCATAAAGTAATCTACCAATCAAAGTACTTTTTCCATCATCCACGCTTCCTGCTGTAGTGAAACGCAATAATTCCATTTTTGAATAGGATTCTGCATTGAATATTTCTTGTTGATCGCTCATGTTATTTCTTAAAATCTTGTGTCTTAAATCGTATGTCTTAAATCTTAGGTCTTAGGTCTAAAAATAACCTTCTTTCTTTCTGTCTTCCATAGCGGTTTCGCTACGTTTATCATCTGCTCTATTTCCTCTTTCTGTTTCTCTCGCAGACGCGACCTCTTGAATAATTTTATCCATAGTATCTGCGTCACTCAAATAAGCACCAGTAATAGTAGCATCACCCATAGTTCTAAAACGAACTTGCATATCTTTCACTTCTTCACCATCACGCGGCTGTACAAATTCAGAAACTGCTAAGATTGTGCCATTTCTTAGGATACAAGGGCGCACGTGAGAATAATATGTTTGTGGTAATTCAATGTTTTCTTTAGCTATATATTGCCAAACATCTAGTTCCGTCCAATTGGATATTGGAAAAATTCTGAAGTGTTCGCCCCATTGTTTTTTTCCGTTAAAAATGTTCCACAATTCAGGACGTTGATTTTTTGGATCCCATTGACTAAATTCATCTCTATGTGAGAAGAAGCGTTCTTTGGCTCTAGCTTTTTCTTCATCTCTTCTAGCACCGCCCATCAAAGCATCAAATTGATTATCTTCAATAGCTTTCAGTAATGCAGGAATTTGAGCCACGTTTCTACTTGCGTTAGCACCTTTTTCTTCCACCGCTAAACCTGAGTTTATAGCCTCTTGAACAGAGGCAACAATCAATTTAAGATCAAGCTTTGCAGCTAAATAATCTCTAAATTCAATCGTTTCTGGAAAATTATGTCCTGTATCAATATGCACCAAGGGGAAAGGAATTTTAGCCGGAAAGAAGGCTTTCTTTGCTAAATGCGTTAATAAAATTGAATCCTTCCCTCCTGAAAACAAGATTGCTGGTTTTTCAAATTGTGCAGCAACTTCTCTCATGATGAAAATTGCTTCTGCTTCTAGTTCTCTTAAGTGGTTAATGTTATATGCCATGGGGTATCTGCTTTAGGCTAAGGCCTTATTTTTTTACTAATAATGGTAAAACAAACTTTAAAACTTGCGCTACAGATTCTTCAATGGTTTGGTCTGCTGTTTTTAAAGTTAAATGAGGATTCACTGGGGCTTCAAAGGGAGCATCTATTCCTGTAAAGTTCTTCAATTCACCAGCTCTTGCTTTTTTGTATAAGCCCTTTACATCTCTTTGCTCACACAATTCAATCGGGGTGTCTACAAAGATGCCAATATGGTCATCCTTTCCTACAATATCAGTCACTACTTTTCTGATACTTTCTGTAGGACTTACAAAACTACAAATGGTTATGATGCCTGCATCAATGAACAGTTTTGCTACTTCGGATATCCTTCTTATATTTTCTGTTCTATCTTCTACTGAAAATCCTAGATTATTACAAATTCCTGTTCTAATGTTATCTCCATCTAATACTTGAACGAAATAACCTTTTTCAAATAAGGCCTTTTCTAATCCATTTGCGATAGTGCTTTTACCAGAACCGGACAATCCCGTCATCCAAAGTAGTTTCGAACTTTGATTTAGAAAATGTTCTTTGTCTTTTCTAGAAAGTAATTGGTCAAAAATGGGGTGTATGTTCTCAGTCATTTCCTGATTTAAGTGTGCAAATTTACAATTATTATCACACAAAGCTAAAGACTTTTGATTTTTAATGTTGATTTGTGAATTCCTTAGACTCAATTTTTAAAGGAGAATGCTTAATTTTACAAAAAAATTAGAATGAAAAGAACACCATTGTATAATGCGCATTTAATACTAGGAGCTAAAATGGTTCCTTTTGCAGGTTTTGAAATGCCGGTATCCTATTCTGGAATTAAGGATGAGCACCTAACAGTGCGTTCAGAGGTAGGTCTTTTCGATGTAAGTCATATGGGTGAGTTCGTTCTAAAAGGGAAGGATGCGGAAGCTTTGTTGCAGTGGGTTTGTAGCAATGATATTGCTAAAATGAAAAATATGCAATGCCAATATAATTGCTTTCCAAACAAGGAAGGAGGAATTGTGGATGACTTGATTGTTTACAAGTGGGATCAAGCAGCGTTCAACTTGGTAGTTAACGCATCTAACATCGATAAAGATTTCGCTTGGTTGCAGGCTCAGATAAAGGAGAAGGCTTTTGAGGTGGATTTGAAGAACATTTCAGACGAGCTGGCTCTAATTGCGGTTCAAGGTCCAAAGGCAATGGATTTGTTAAAAGGATTAACTGAAATTGATTTAGCGTCTATTGCTTATTATCATTTTGATGCAGGAAGCATAGCCGGTGTTGAAGATGTTGTCATATCGAATACAGGGTATACCGGAAGTGGTGGGTTTGAACTTTATGTTTGGAATAAGGATGCAGAAAAATTGTGGAATGCTTTGATGAAAGCGGGCGCAGTATTTAATGTAAAACCTTGTGGCTTGGCTTGTAGAGATACCTTGCGTTTAGAGAAAGGATTTTGTCTATACGGAAATGATATTAATGATACAACTTCGCCTATTGAAGCAGGGTTGGGATGGATTACGAAGTTTACCAAGGAATTTGTTAATTCTGAATATCACAAGTCGCTCAAAGAAGGTGCTTTAAAGAGAAAGTTAGTAGGATTTGAAATGATAGACAAGGGAATTCCACGTCATGATTATGAAATTCTAGATAAGAAAGGTAAAATTATTGGCTTCGTTACTTCTGGCACTCAAGCGCCAAGTTTAAATAAGGCGATTGGAATGGGGTATGTGCATCTTGAACATTCTAAGCTGGATAGTGTTATTTACATCGAAGCAAGAGGTAAGCAATTGGCCGCTAAGGTCGTTCGCCTACCTTTTTTATAGAAATACACTACCGATATAAGAATGGATAAGAACCCAATAGATAAAGATAAAATAACAGAGAATCCACACACCTTACCCTATGCGCATACGGTTGGAGGTGCTATGATTGTGCCTATTGATGAAGGAAAGGTAAAGGGAAAGGCTATGGCTGCCATGTATCAACAAACCCAAAACCAAATGGATCAATTGCGTGAGCAAATGAGTCTCATTGCCGCACAAGCTCAAAAATTACACGACCGGGTAAAGATTTCAGAAAAAATTTATGACGCCAAGATGGGGTTTGAACCGCTGGTTGGACATGAATATTTTCTTTACATTAGAAAAAGTGGAGAATACTTATTATCTATGATTTCTCCTGAACAATGGGGGAAGACTATTCCTTTTGAAAAATTTGAAGGGCGCGTTAGATTGTTAGCGGATCACACTTGGGATTTAATGGAGCAATAGATTTTTAATTTATAGGGTGATGAAAATCAACTTGAAAAATTAGAAGTACATTTGCCTTTGTACTACAAAATTAGAAACAATGAATATTCAAGAATTAATCAATCACAAGAAGGCATCCTTAATAGACGTTAGAACTCCTGGAGAATTTTTGGATGGTCACGTTGCCAATTCAATCAATATTCCTTTAAATGAAGTTCCAGATAGAGTTGAGGAGTTCAAAGCCTTAAGCCGCCCAGTTATTGTGTTTTGCCTAAGCGGCGGACGAAGTGGTCAAGCAGCGGACTTTTTAAGTGCTAATGGTGTTGAGGAAGTTTACAATGGCGGCGGCTGGCAGGAAGTTAATGAGACCTTAAATGCGTAACTAGTTAATGCATTAAATGGGGGAGAATTCAGCTGTTTAAAATCTTCAAACAAGCCATTAGCTGAGTCTATTAAGAAAAAAAACAGTTCAAAATTCAACAATCTTTAAGCCGTCAGTGATCAGTAAAAAATAAACCTTTCAACTATTCATCGATTGCTCAAATCACCAACCCATTTCCCAATTAGCCCATCAGCTAATTATCCATCGCCGCTATTCCTGGCAGCGTTTTTCCTTCAAAATACTCCAACATCGCGCCGCCTCCAGTAGAAACATAACTTACTTTATCATTATAGCCAAACTGGTTTACTGCAGCGACGGAATCTCCACCGCCCACTAAACTAAAAGCTCCTTTTTCGGTAGCTGCAGCAACTGCATCTGCAATGGCTTTAGTGCCTGCTTGAAATTTTGGCATTTCAAAAACCCCCATAGGGCCATTCCATAGAATGATTTTAGAAGCAGCAATCACTTTTGAAAATTCTTTTTGCGCTTCAGGTCCTATATCTAAGCCCATCCATCCCGTTTCAATGTTTTCATTGTTCGCTACTTTCGTTTGCGCATCATTACTAAAGGCATCCGCTACCATGGAATCTTGTGGTAATAGTAGATTCGTGTTGCTGGCTTTCGCTTTTGCGATTAATTCTTTTGCTAAAGCTACTTTATCTTCTTCCACTAATGAGTTTCCAATTTCAAAACCTTGTGCTTTGAAAAAAGTGTAGGCCATGCCGCCGCCAATGATGATATTGTCTGCAACAGGCAATAAATTTTCAATGATTTTAACTTTATCAGAAACCTTTGAACCACCTAAAATGGCCGTCACAGGTTTTTCTTTACTCTTTAATACGCTATCGGCATTTTTAATTTCTGCGGCCATTAACAAACCGAAACATTTATTTTCCGGGGTAAAAGAATCTGCAACAATTGCGGTTGATGCATGTGCTCTATGCGCAGTCCCAAATGCATCATTTACATATACTTGTCCATGTTGCGCTAAGAGTTGGGCAAATTCTTCATTTCCTTCAGTCTCTTCCATATAGAAACGCAAATTTTCAAGCAGTACTACTTGACCTTTAACTAGATTTTTTGTAGTCACAAAAGCTTCTTCACTTACACAGTCTTCCACAAAAATGACATCTCGGTCCAATACTTCTTCCAAATAACTTACTAAATGAACAAGGGAGAATTTTAACTCAGCGCCCAACTTTACATTTTGGTAAGGAAGCTTAGGTCGACCAAGGTGCGACATCAAAACTATAGAGCCTCCATCTTTTAAAATTTTGTTCAAAGTGGGTATGGCCGCATCTATTCTCGTAGTATCCGTTAGCTCATTTTCTGCATTCAGCGGAACATTGAAATCTACTCTGATGAGTGCTCTTGTCTTCGTAAAATTGATGTCTTTTACAGTTCTCATGTCTTTTTATTTACGTTGCAAAAGTACATTTTTCTTATAAAAACAGGGTCAAAAAAGTTTTTGAAAAAAATATAAAAAAGGTGTTGCATAAAATAAAAATCGCTTTATCTTTGCGTCCCGTTAAGTCGACGGTTCCCATGGTTGGGAAATCGAACTTCGAAGGAAAAGCAAATTTTTGCTTTTTGTCAATTTGGCCCCTTCGTCTATCGGTTAGGACATCAGGTTTTCATCCTGGAAAGAGGGGTTCGATTCCCCTAGGGGCTACTAAGGCTTCACTTGCAAAAGTGAAGCCTTTTTTATTTGGCTTTAGTTCTCTAACGAATGGATTCTAATTCTTTAATATTCCATATAGCAAGCTTAAGTTGTAAATGAGCAAGCAGTCAACGCGCGTATGACGGTCAAATAGGGTGTTGCCTATACGAATAATTTTTTTTCGAATTTCGAATTTATTTTTTTCGAATTTATTTCAATTCCTTATCTTACAAGAATTAACAAATTACCTCATCAACTATTTACCATGAAGTGTTACCTCTTATGTCTTATATCTTGTGTTTTAAGTCTAGCATCTTGCAAAAAAGACAATTTCCCTGTCTGCGCCAACACATGGGAAGCAGATCTTCCTGGTCAGTGGTACAAGGGCGATTTACACGTACATGCTACAGGGGGCAGTAATGACACTGGCGGAGATTCTTTCCCCTTTGACATCAAGGCAAAAGCGCAAGAGAAAGGGTTGGACTTTATTGTCTTAACCGATCATAGCAACAGCACAGGAAGTGATGTGGATACGACATACGAAGATCCTGCCTTATTTAATATGGGACCAGAATTTCCCCATTGGGATACCACTGCAGCGCTAACAGAACTAGGAAGTTTTTTGTTTGTTTGTGGGAATGAGATTAGCCCGAGAGATCCGGGGAGTGAGCCAACAGGACACATTGGTTGCATTCCGATGAACCTAAATACTTTTGATAAGAACTATGTCTTCATTGACCGCCCAATGGGAACGGTCAATGGAGCAAATACTTTAAACCAAGCTACGCAAGCGGGTTGCTTCAAAATTGTCAATCATCCTTATGCCATTAATAGATGGATAGCTTATGATTGGACAAGTTATGATTACAATGCCATGGAAGTTTGGAACGGGACCATAGGTTTTGATGATTTTGATAAATTTGGTTACCGCGCTTGGATCTGCGATTTATTGCAAGGCAGAAAAGTGACACCGATAGGAGGGAGCGATACGCATCGAGTATTCACACCTAATCCAGGACAGTTATTAAATCCTGCTTTAGGCTATCCCGTAACGGCAGTTTTTGCTGAAAGTTTAACTTGGGATAATATTGTGAATGGACTCGTTGATGGAGATGTATATGTTGGGGAAGGGGAAAGTAGTTTGAAAATTGATGATTATACAGAAGGAAAGTGTCACGCCAACGGTCAAGACCTTGCTTGGATTAGAATGAGAGGAACTGTAGATGCAAATTTGCCTAATGCGAAAATCAGCTTGTACTTCTATTCAGATTGCAATGATCCCCGGCCAAACACCAACGCTTATCCAGAATTGAGTGAAAATTTGATCTTTGAAAAGGAATTGGGACAGCTTTCTAGTTTTGATGAAAGCTTAAAAATAGAAGGAAAGAAAGGGGTTTACGCCGCTATATTAAGTGGCGATGGATATCATTATTGGGCATTGAGCAGAGCGATTGTAATCAACTAATTCTAATCATCTAAAAAGATTCTTGAATAATTCATTCCGAGAAATCGGGAGAGGAACGGTTTCAATTTTTTGATATTCAATCATTCTAAATTGAATATTCAAATTTTTTACTGAAATCTGCCTTCAGAAAACTAAATTCTAAAATTATCAACTCGTTATTAACAATTGTCAATTATTCCAATTACCTTTGCACTTTATTTTTAACCGAGTCCGGTTAATTGTTGGGAGTTGCGAGAGAGTAATTCAGATAAAAAAATATCTTCCAATAATTAGCAACTCCTAAATATCGCACAACAATGCAAAAATTTCAAGATCTTGGTCTTGATGCATCTATATTAGATGCATTGGCCCAGAAAGGTTATAGTGAGCCTACGCCTATTCAGGCAAAAGTTATTCCTATTTTATTAGACCGAAGCAAAAATGTAGTAGGTCAAGCGCAAACTGGTACAGGTAAAACTGCTGCTTTTGGTTTGCCAATTATTCAAAACATAGAATTGAACACAAGAAATGTTCAAGCTATTGTTTTAGCACCAACAAGAGAGTTGGCTGTTCAAGTTGCTAATGAAATTGATTCCTATAAAGGAACCAAGAGAATCCAAGTAACTACTGTTTATGGTGGACAACCTATCGATCGTCAAATTCGTGAACTACAAAAAGGAGCTGACGTAGTGGTTGGAACTCCTGGTAGAGTGATTGATTTGATAAAAAGAGGGAAGTTGAAACTTGACGAAGTAAAATACTTCGTATTAGATGAAGCAGATGAAATGTTGAACATGGGTTTCATCGAAGACATCGAATTTATCTTATCAGAAACAAATGACGATAAGCAAGTTTTATTGTTTTCTGCAACCATGCCGAAGAAAATCTTGAAGTTAGCGCAACGCTACATGGGAGACTACGAATTGGTGCACATCGAAAATGCTCAAGTTACAACAGATAATGTTGATCAACAATATTATGCAGTTGCCGCTAGGGATAAAATGAAAGTTCTAGAGCGTTTGTTCGAAATGAACTCTGATTTTTACGGAATTGTATTCTGTAATACAAGAATGGGAACGGATGACGTAACACGCGAATTGAATAAATTAGGTTTTGCCGCAGAAGCCTTACACGGTGATGTACAACAAAATCAAAGAGAAAGAATTTTACAAAGATTTAAACAAGGAAAATGTAAAGTGCTTTGTGCAACAGACGTTGCTGCAAGAGGAATCGATGTAAATGAATTGACTCACGTGATCAATTACCAATTACCACAAGATCCTGAAGCTTATGTTCACCGTATTGGTAGAACAGGTAGAGCAGGAAATAAAGGGATTGCTATTTCTTTAATCGCTAATGGCGAAAAAAGACAAATGTCACTTATTCAAGGAATTTCTAAAGTGCAAATGACAAAAATGGATTTGCCAAGTGCTAAGGAAATGATTGAAACTAGAATTGATAAAACTTTTATTGACATTCAAGAAACTGAAGTTGATGAAAAGGATTCTAATATCTTAAAGTTAGCGACTCGTTTGTTAGCTGAAAATGATCCTGCGGATATTTTACCTGCGGTGTTGAAATATTTCATGAAAGATGAATTGAAAACGAAGCAATTTGAAGAAATTCAGCAACAAAGAGGATTGGAAAGTTCTCCTAATAATTCAGATGAGCGTTTGTTCGTAGCAAAAGGCAAGAAAGACAATATGGGTAAAGAAGATTTGGAACAGTATATCTGTGAAATTTCTGGTATTGCTCCGACTGCATTCTTGGATACCTTTATTTTAGACGAGTTTTCATTCATCACTTTAGAAAATCAAGATGCGAATACTGTTTTAGCTGCTTTTAGAAAAGTAGAAAATAATGGTAGAGCAGTTGTAACAAAAGCTAAAAAACGTGACGAAGGCGGCGGGGGCGGCGGCGGAAGAAGAGACAATGATAGAAGTAATGATAGAGGCCATGATAGAGGAAGTCGTAATGGTGGAGGTTCTAGAAATGGTTCTTTCAGAAGCGGAGACGGCGGAAAAAGCGAAAGAAGAAGAAGTGATTCAGGTTCAAGCGCTTACGGTGGAAGAAGAACTTCAAGTGATTCAAATAGTGGCGGCGGAAGAAGAAGAAGTGAAACTTCAAATTCTTCGAGCTCATCTAGCTCATCAAGTTCATCTAGCTCTTCAAGCAAAAGTGGAAACCACAACTCTTTCTTTGCAAAGCCTTCCACGGATAAGTATAAGAATGCTAAGTATTAGTCAAAAAGCATTATTAGAAGATAAAATCAAACAAAATCTAGAAACACTAACTGATGATATCAGTTATCTAGAAGAAGCTACTAAGCCTATTGCACCTGAAAACGCAATAGGCCGTATTAGCAGAATAGACGCAATTAACAACAAAAGCGTCGCAGAACAATCTTTGCGCCAGGCAAAAGATAAACAAGGCAAACTCCTAGAAGCCTTAGATAATATTACCAATTCAGATTTCGGCAATTGCCAAAAATGTAAAGAAGAAATCGCTTTCGAACGCTTACTTTTTATGCCCGAAAGTCGACGGTGTATGAAGTGCTTGAAACAGTGATGAGATTTTCAGATATCGAACAATCGACAAAGCGACATTTCGACAAAGCGATTCATCGACTTTAACTTTGTCGAACAATCGGACAGTCGAACAATCGAGCTAAATCGAATTTCTTTCCTAAATTTACTTAAACGCACATTTTCTTAATTGAAATGTAATAAATTTGCGTCGTGAAAAATGCGCAAATCAGATTAGTAGTCGTTTTAGGTGTGTTTGCCATTCTTGGAATCATCAGCGTTCAGGTATACTGGCTCAGAAAGGCTTATGATATTAAAGAACGTCAGTTTAACGAAACCATTCATACTGCCTTACAACACGTAGCAGAAAATTTGGCGAGTAGCAATGGGGGTAATTTATCTAATGAAGATATTGTCAATCAATTGTCTAGTGATTATTTCGTGGTGAATATTAACGACGTTATTGATGCCAATACGCTAGAGTATTATTTAAAAAATGAGTTTGAAAAATTTCAGATTAACTTGGATTTTGAATATGCGATCTATGATTGCAAGAGCGATAAAATGGTTTATGGTAACTATGTAAAAATCGAAGAGAAGAACAACCACAAGGAAACAGTGAACTTGCCAACCTATAATGAATTCAATTATTATTTTGGAGTATACCTTCCAACGAAATCAAATTTCGTAATCAACAACTTGCGCTTAAGTATTGTCTTCAGTTTAATTCTTTTGCTTGCGGTTGTTTTCTTTGCGTATGCAATCTATGTCATCTTACAACAAAAAAGATTGTCGGAATTGCAAACGGATTTTATCAATAATATGACACATGAATTTAAAACACCAATCTCTTCTATCGCTCTTTCTTCAGAAGCAATGATGAAAAATGAATTAGTTAAGAATGACCCTCGACTCTCCAATTACACTAGAATTGTAAAAGAACAAGCGGAACGTTTAAATCTGCAAGTGGAAAAAGTACTTCAAATAGCTCAATTACAGACCAATGAATTGGATTTGTATTTAGAAACTTTAAATTTACAAGAATTGATAGAGGGCGTAATTAGAAGTACGAATGTGAACTATGAGAAATTAGGTGGCAAAATAACCTTTGAGAATAAGGTGGGGCTTCTAACAGTAAATGCGGATAAAATGCATTTAACAAACATCCTACACAATCTTCTCGATAATTCCTTGAAATACAATGAAAATGTACCAGAGGTGACGATGATTCTTACTAAAAAAGAAGAAAAAATCCAATTAGAGATAAAGGACAATGGCATTGGAATAGAAGAAAAATACCTCAAGCAGGTTTTTGATAAATTTTATCGTATTCCAACGGGAAATGTACATAATGTCAAAGGTTTTGGCTTAGGACTTTACTATGTTAAACAAGTAATCAAGAAGCATAAATGGAAAATTAACATAAAAAGTGAACTAGCAAAAGGAACGGAAGTCCTTATTGAGATGTAAATCTTAAAACGGCTCATTTTTTAAAAAGAATAAAATGAAGGATATAAATATATTATACGTAGAGGATGATGAAGCCTTGAGTTTCATTACTAAAGAGGAGTTGGAACAAGTAGGATACCACGTGCATCATTGTGAAGATGGACAACAAGCTATTGAAGCATTCCGCAAAGAGCACTTCGATTTAGCTATCCTAGATATCATGTTACCTAAATTGGACGGTTTCAGTATTGCTGAAGAAATCAGAAGTAAAAACGATGAAATGCCTATTCTTTTTTTATCCGCTAAATCTTTAGAAGAAGATCGCTTAAAAGGTTTTGAAATTGGAGCTGACGATTATCTGACGAAGCCATTTAGTATGGATGAATTACTCTTCAAAATTAAGGTTTTCTTAAAGAGAAAGTCAATTAACAAAGTGGCAGAAAAAAGCGAGTATGCTATTGGAAAGTATACCTTTGAACCAAGTAATCTTTTGTTAAAATGGGAAGACAAGGAACAAGAACTTACTGCTAAAGAAGCAGACTTGTTGAGCATGTTTGCGAATCATCCAAACGAAACAATTAAGAGAGAAGAGATACTTGTAAAGCTCTGGGGTAAGAATGATTACTTCCTGGGAAGGAGCTTAGATGTATTCATTTCTAGACTTCGAAAATATTTGGGCAACGACGAAAGTATTGAAATCCAAACGGTAAGAGGCGTTGGATTTAAGCTTTGTCTTTAAACTTTACAACTAGACATAAAAAAAACCTGCAAGTATCTTGCAGGTTTTTTTTATGTCTAGTTGATGGCGATTTACTTCGTCCCAGTCATTAGAATGGTTCCAGATAATAAACCAGACATTGTTAAGGTTGAGTTTAATTGATTTTCACTCACCTTGATACCATCAATTTTGAAAGTTAATTCAACAGGCAATGGGAAACCTGCAACATCAACTGTTGTTTGAATAGTAGTCATAGGGATTTTGTAGGTGTCACCGGTTGTTTCCGCTTCAATTGAAACGGTTAAAGGCAATGGAATCGTTTGACCTAAAACGTTTCCTACCATATCAAGTGCAACGTCAATTCTTATCTTATTTGGTGTGCCATTCACAATGACAACTTCAGCTGTCGTATTTCCACTAGAAGCACTTAAGCCACCAGTCCCAGAATAATCGGTATCATAATTGCCTGCAAACTTCGCATTCGAAGCCGTAGCACAATCTTCACCTTCGTATCCAATTGGACAGGTCCCGTCGCTTTTTTCGCAAACGCCGTCTACACACACATACCCACTTGGGCAAAATTCGTCTTTACATTCATCTTTACAAGCGATTGCTAAGAACAATAATAGAAATACTGGGATTAATTTTTTCATTAGTATAATTTTTATGTGAAAATAATCTAAAAATTTGAAATGTCAAGTTTTTATAGCATAAAACTAGTGTAATATTATTAATTTCGTGTCCTATACATGTATTATAATCGGAAAGTAGCATATTACACACTAGGATGTAAACTTAATTTCTCTGAAACTTCAGCAATTAGTAGAAGTTTGGCTGATAATGGGTATGCCAAAGTTGATTTTTCAGAAAGGGCTGACTTTTATATTATCAACACTTGTTCAGTGACAGAAAATGCAGATAATAAGTGCAAACAAATTGTTAAGCAAGCAAAAAAAACGAACCCTGAAGCTAAGGTGGTAATCATTGGATGCTATGCACAGTTGAAACCAGACGAAATTGCAGAAATTAAAGGGGTTGACCTGGTCCTAGGCGCAAACGAAAAATTCCGATTACACGAACATCTTGATAAAATTGAAGACCATCAAGAAACGAAAGTAATCGCTGGAGCGATTAAAGAAATAGGTTTTTACTCTGAAGCATTTTCTTTTGGGGAACGCACAAGAAGTTTTGTTAAAATTCAAGATGGCTGCGATTACTTTTGTAGTTTTTGTACTATTCCTTTAGCAAGAGGAAAGAGTAGAGGTTCGTCCATTGAAAAAACAACAGCGCTCGTTAAAAAAGTTGCCCAAACAAAAGTTAAAGAGATTGTATTGACTGGCGTGAATATTGGTGATTTTGGGAAGACCGAAGATGGCAAAAAACGCACTCCAGAAAATTTTTACCAATTGATTCAGGAACTCGATAAAATTGAAGAAATAGACCGGTTTAGAATTTCATCTATCGAACCGAATTTACTCAAAACAAACATTATCAAATTTGTAGCTCAGTCGCAAAGATTTGTACCTCATTTTCATATTCCTTTGCAAAGTGGATCGGATAATTTACTCCAGTTAATGAGGAGAAAATACGATACGGACTTGTATAGAAAACGCGTGAATACCATCAAGGAACTAATGCCTGATTGTTGTATCGGAGTGGACGTCATTGTCGGTTTTCCTGGGGAAACGGAGGAGGAGTTTAATAAAACAATGGATTTTTTGAAGGAGTTGGACATTTCTTATCTTCATGTATTTACCTATAGCGAAAGAGCAAATACAAGAGCCTTACAAATTGAACCTATCGTACCGATAGAAAAGAGAAGAGAACGAAGTAAAATGCTTCGTGTATTGTCTGAAAAGAAGAGAAGAGCCTTTTATACTCAATTTGAAAATACCGTTCAAGAAGTACTTTTAGAGGCAGAGAATGACGAAGGGCTCATGTATGGCTTTACTAAAAATTATGTCAAGGTCGCTATTCCCTATAACGAAGCGTACATCAATACCATTCAAACGGTAAACTTGCAGGAGCTTAATACCTCGGGAGTGATGAAGGGTGAAGTAATTAATCAAACGATTTCAGTATAAATAAGTAGTTATGACAATGATAATCCTACGTGCATACGCCACGCTTCCGGAATTCTTTAATGCACTTTTCAATACAAGTGCTTTTCCCAATATCCCTTTTAATACCTATGGTTTTTTTGTAGCCATGGGCTTTATGGTTGCCGCGATAGCATCCTCTATTGAGTTAAAGCGACGTGGTGAATTAGGGATGATTGCTGATATACCAGGTACTGAAATTATTGGAGCTAAACCAAAATGGCAAGATTTTATCTTTCCAGTATTGGTAGGAGGTTTTGTGGGAATGAAAATCGTAGGCGCTCTTATTTTTGATCGCGGACTACTGACGAAAGGTCAAAATACGGTGGCTTATCTTTTTTCTAGTGAAGGTTTCCCAGTTTATGGATTCATCGGAGCTGCAATAGCTGCAGTCTTCACCTATTATACTATTAATAAAGAAGCCTTAGCAGAACCGAAAGTGGAAACGGTCAACATCAAACCACAAGACTTGATTGGGGAGTTGGTCTTTGTTGCCGCAATTTTTGGCGTTATAGGGGCTAGTTTGTTTGAATTGATTCAACCAAAATCAGAGATGACTTTGATCGAGTTGTTTAGTGATCCAATGAATTTTCTGAGTGGCTTAACCATTTACGGTGGCTTAACTTTTGGTATTATTGGCGTTTCAATTTATGCTTGGTATAGAAAACTCAAACCGTTTGTTTTATTCGATACTATTGCACCGGGATTTATTCTAGCAATGGCCTTTGGTAGAATGGGTTGTCATTTCAGTGGTGATGGAGATTGGGGGGTCGTTAATACAACACCTAAACCATCGTGGTTACCCGAGTATTTTTGGAGCAACCATTATGCGCACAATGTCTTAAGTGAAGGAGAAAGAATTGCAGGGTGTATCGGGAATTATTGTCATCAATTAGAACTTGGTGTCTACCCAACAGCTATTTATGAAATCTTCATGTTCTTTATTCTTTTCTTTGTTATGTGGGCGGTAAGAAAAAAAGTAACTCACTTGCCTGGTTTTATGTTCATGTTGCTATTCGTAGTAAGTGGGATAGAACGTTTTCCAATTGAAATGATCCGAGTAACAGATAGATTCCCTTCTTTTTTTAACTTGTCTCAGGCACAAATCATTTCAGTATGTATGATTATTGTTGGAGCCATGGGGATGATTTACTTGGGAAGCAAGAATAGAAAGGCTAAAGCCTAATCGGGGGTTAGTTTAAAAAAGGATTATTGGCTTTTTCAAAGCCAATTTTCGTCTTTTGACCATGTCCATTGTAAACTAAGGTTTCTTCAGGAAGCGTAAACAGCTGTTCCCTTATCGAGCTTAGGAGGGTCTCATGGTCGCCACCAGGTAAATCGGTTCTACCAATACCCATAAAAAAGAGCACATCGCCAGCGATGACAAAACCATCTTCCTTACTGTAAAAAGTAATGCTTGCAGGTGAGTGTCCTGGTGTGTACAAAATGGCTAAACTGCTTTTTCCAAAACGAATTTGTTCTCCTTCTTTTAAATATTTGGCAATCGCTGGAGAGGGCTCAAATACAAAGCCGTACATTTGGCCATGCGCGACAGAAGCATCTAGGACTAGTTTCTCCCCTTGGTGTGCTTCTAAAACCAAATTATACTCTTTTGCAATGAATGCATTTCCACAAATATGATCTAAGTGACAATGGGTGTTAAGAAGTCTCACAGGCGTCAAACCCTCTTTTTGAATAAAGGTTTTGAGTTGCTTTCTTTCATTTTCTGTATAACAACCGGGATCAATGATAAGACACTCCTTTGTTTCATCGTAGAGGACATAGGTGTTTTCTTGAAAAGGGTTGAAGGTGAAAGAGGCAACATGAATCATAATTTTTCGTTTTTGTTTAACTTGCTCAAATTTTACAAATTAAAATTACACTAAACAAACTATTATCAGTAATTTTCGTTTTGAATTATACATGCAAATCCGGCAGAAACATATTACACTAGCAATCGCTTTTCTTTTTATTATGGCTTTCACAATAGCCACAGTAAGAGCACAACAGACGCAAATCAGTTTTGGAAAGAATCGAGTACAATATAAAGATTTCGACTGGCAGTTTTACGAAACAGATAATTTTAGAATTTACTTTTATCAAGGAGGACAAGATATGGGCAAGTATGCCATTTTATCTGCTGAGAAGTGCTTGTCGGAAATGAATGCGCTGCTAGACTACAAACTATCTTCTAAATTGGATTTAATAGTTTACAACGATATCTCCGATATGCATCAAACCAATATTGGAATTAAAGAGGATGTCGAAAAAGTTACGGGTACTATTCAATTGAAAAACAATAAGCTTTTCGTTTATTTTAATGGGGAACATAGTGATATGGACCGTCAAATCAAAGAGGGAATTACACAACTGTATTTAGCAAATCTTGTTAAAGGAAGAGGCTTTCAGGAAGTAGTCCAAAATTCCTTATTGTTGAATTTGCCTTCATGGTTTACAGAGGGTTTGGTGAAATATGCTGGGACACCATGGAGTACGGATTTAGAAGACCAACTTCGAGATGGTATTGTATCCGGAAGATTGAGCAATTTGACCAAATTGAGTTCGAATGAAATGAGACTTGTAGGGCACTCTATTTGGAATTATGTAGAACAAAAATATGGGAAAGATGCAGTTTCAAACTTACTTTATTTAACAAGAGTGAATAGAAGCGTAGACGATGGAATTCTGTTTGTGACAGGAATGCCAATAGACGCTTTTTTAAAACAGTGGTTTTTCTGGAATTTTGAAAAATTTAAAGCAGAACAAGAAAAATTTGATGTCCTTGATGACAATGAAAAAGTGAGCCTTAAAAAACATAAGGATTATGTTAAATATCAAGTAAAGCTGAGTCCTGATGGTCGGTATTTAGCATACGCCATCAACGAATTGGCGCGATGGAAGGTCATGGTATACAATTTTGAAGATGAATCTACTCGTACGATAGTTAAAGGAGGATTTCGAACAACTTCCCTAGAAACGGATTTGTCAAATCCAATGATCGCTTGGGAACCAAAAGGAAAAAAACTTAGTGTCGTATTTGAGAAAAAGGATCAATTCTTTTTGAGTCATTATGATGCGGAGGAATTTAAAAGAGAATCAAAACCGGAACCTATGAAAAAGTTCCAAAAAGTGTATGATTTTTCTTATGCTGAAGATAGCCGAAACATCGTGTTGTCTGCGATGCAAAAAAGCCAGATTGATATTTATAAATACTATATCCCAACCAATAAAGTAATTCAATTGACGGATGATTATTATGATGATTTACAAGCAACTTACATTGAAATAGGAGGAAGGCAAGGTGTCTTGTTTGTATCAAATAGACCAAATGACGATTTGGTGGAGGGTAGGTTAGATACCATTTTACCTAATGGAACTTTTGACGTCTTTTTCCGCGATCTAAATAATTCGGTGCAAGCACTTTCTCAGATTAGCTTCACACCTTTAGCAAATGAAAGTTTTCCTCAGGCATTTAGTGCCTCAAGCTATACTTTTTTAAGCGACTATACTGGTATTAGATCGCAATACACAGGGGAGATGCAAATACTCAAAGTGGATGATAGGGTAAAGTATGTTTTCACCGTAAATGAGCGATTGGGTGATTTGGATTCTATCATTTTAGATCAAGGAATAGTTTTGGATTCTGTGATGGCTTCAGGCGAAACGGTAAAGGAAATTTTAGAACAATACTTAGTTCCAGTGAATAAAGTGAGAGGCGTAAATACCTCCTATAAAAAATACAATGAAAATATTGATGAAATTTCTGTGGCACTTTTGCGTGGAGAGCAAGCTGAATTGTTTGATGGATTTGACGGGGCGAAAATTTTTCATAAAAATCTAGAATACAACTTTACGCAATCTTCCGATACTTCACTTTTCATGAAGAAGAAAGTCAGCACTTGGAAAGAGGAACAAATCGAGATAGAAGACAAGAAGCGCATCGCAGCTCAGGAAGAAATCTATCCTGATGAAAAAAAGAAAAAAGTGGTAGTTTATCAAAGCAAATTTGATGGTTGGGAAGAATTGTCTCCAGCGCACAAGGAAGCACTCTTGCCAATAGAATCGATAAGGAGTGAGGAAACAAGTAATGCATATAAGTTTGCAAGAACTAGACAATACTTTTTGAAGTTCATGACTGATAATTTTTCTTTGGGCGTGGACAATTCCCTCTTAGTTACCAATTATCAGCCCTTTAATCCAGGAAACCCAACGTTTAATCAACCTGGGTTTAATCCAATGCTTCGTTTTGGGATTACAGATTTGTTTGAAGATCATAAATTGTATGGGGGTATTCGGATGCCACTTTTTAGCAATTTAAATCCTCAGGTTAATGGACAAAATTTGCCCTTTAAAATAGGCTTGTTAGAGAATATGGAACTATTCGTAACCTATGAAAATTACAAAAAAAGATGGGATAAAAGCTTCACCTTTTATCATAAGAACTTAAATGAAATTACAGGGATTTTTTATCCTTCTATTAACGTAAATACGGTTGGTATTTTGAATACGAAAACGAACTTGGTAGAAACCAAAATCACCTATCCATTCAATCAATTGAATAGTTTGAGAATTAAATTTGGTTTCCGAAATGACAGATTTATCATTAAGTCAACCGATATATTTAACTTAAATGCAGCGAATAGTAGTCAGAATTGGGTTTACAATAGAGTGGAGTTTGTGCATGACCACACCTTGAAGGTAGCAAAAAATATTCAGTATGGGTTCAAAGCGAATGTATACGCAGAGTTCCAAAAAGAGTTTCCTACTAGAGAAGACACCATTCTAAAGCAGTCGGTGCAAGTTCCAATTTTCAACAATTCCTACTTCATGTTATGGGGCGTAGATGCTAGGCATTATCAAAAAGTGTACAAGACCATAATTTGGGCAAATCGGTTTGCTTACAGTACCTCTGTGGGAACGAAGAAAATGGTGTATTATTTAGGCGGAACGGACGGCATGCTTTTTCCTAAATTCAATGAAAATACGATTGTAAATACTCAAAATAATTATGCGTATCAAAGTTTAGCAGTGAACATGCATGGTTTTCAGCAGAACATTCGAAACGGAAATAGCTTTGCGGTAATAAATAGTGAGTTGCGGGTTCCTATTTTCTCCGCTTTTAGGAAAAGAGAAATGAAATCAAGCTTGTTGGAAAATTTTCAATTGGTTGGCTTTTTTGATATCGGAACTGCTTGGGAAGGAGTTTCTCCTTTTGGGAAAGGTAATATTGCGCAAGAAGTGCGTCAGAACGCCACACAGAATCCAACCGCTTTAGCCAGAGTTGATGTCTACAGAAAGCCGGTTGTTATGGGCTTCGGAACAGGATTTAGAATGGAAATCATGGGTTATTTTATTCGTGCAGATGTAGGTTGGGGCTACGATACAGGTAAAGTCAATAAACCTAGATTCCAATTTGCTTTAGGTTACGATTTTTAGATCTACCTTTTTAGAAACAAGTATTTAGAGCAAAATTTGCATTGAATACCTTGCTCAAGGCAAGCACAGAAAGTGTTTCAAATCTTGGTGCTTTTCCTGAATACTCAAAATATTGCAACTAGGTTTGTTTTAAGGGTTGGGGTGCTGTTTGATTTCTGAAGGGATTTCTCAAAGCAAGTAATCTTTGGTTAGCATAAATTTTAGAAAAGATTTTCAAGTATATAATTGCTTGATGTCAAGGACTCAGGTTGCGAATAAGCTTCTATTTAGCAAAACATCCTAAATGTTATTATGAAATTTTGCTTAGCTTAGAGCACTAAATCAGTCTAGATTTTCAAATGAAAGATTTACTCAAAATTAAAATTTTCACATATAACGATCAAACGATCTATTTGGAGAATTTTGTCTTTCCCATTGCGGTGATGATGATGTTTGTCTTTCTATACCTTTTAGTAAGGAAATTTGTAATCAATCCTTATCTCAGACAGAAAAAAGTGGAAGAAGGACGGCGCTATGCCATCACTCAGCTCATTAAATATTTATTCTATTTTTTAGGATTTATGTTTGCAATACAAACGGCGGGTCTTAAACTTTCTGTTCTTTGGGCAGCAGGTGCGGCTTTGCTGGTAAGTATCGGATTAGGCTTGCAACAAACATTTAATGATTTCGCCTCTGGAATTATTCTTTTAATGGAAGGCTCTGTTCAAAAAGGAGATTGGATTGAAGTGGGGAATACCGTTGGTGAAGTAAGACGAATAGGCTTGCGTACCTCATTAATAACTACTCGTAGAAATATATCTATTATTGTTCCCAATTCTAAAATTACGGTTGATAATGTAATCAACTTAAGTCACGATAATGATAAAGTACGTCATGGTGTTACCGTTGGCGTAGCCTATGGAAGTGATTTGCAATTAGTAAAGAAGGTGCTTCTGGAATGCGCCTCAAGGCATAGTAAAGTTTCTCCTGGTTCCTTTGTTCGGGTCGTAGAATTCAATAACTCGTCAATAGATTTTGAATTGCTATTTTGGTCCAACGAGTATATGCAAATAGAGGATGTCAGAAGTGATTTAAGGTTTATGATTGACAATGGATTTAGAAAATATAAAATCACTATTCCATTTCCTCAGCAAGATCTTTATATTAAAGCCATGCCTCAAGCAATGAACGCTCAAAAGGAAGCGCCTAAGAATCAGGAGTCTTAAATTAATTGCTCTAGTAGGGTCTTTAGGTTTATTTTCATGAAGGATCCCACCATGAAAAAGAGGTAGAGTAGGAGGAATAAGACACCAATAGATCTTGGCATTTTTTTGAATAGACTGGTAAGTAGTAAAAGTCCTGTGGCCAAAAGCATCATAGGAATACCAAATACATTTAAACTTTCATCTTGGATAAGAAAAGGATGATTTGAAAATGCACCTACTAGCGCTGGAATAGCCAAAACGGCAAGTAAATTAAAAATGTTTGAGCCTATTACATTCCCTAAAACAATTCCAAATTGTTTCGATCTTACTGCTGCTGCGGTAACAGCTAATTCCGGCAGCGAGGTGCCAAGGGCAACCACCGTTTGTGAAATCACATCATTACCTAACTTCATAATGGAGCTAATACTGGTTATGGCGTCAATAGTATATTTTGCGCCAAGCCAAACTCCAAATACGCTAAGTCCAAATAAAGTATATTTTTCCCAATTCAAAAACACTTCGCTTGGGGTGTTTTCTTCTGGCTTGTTTTTAGTAAAGCCTACAACATAGACTAAATAGATGGCAAGCAATACAAGGCAAATGATAGCTTCAAATATATTAATCGCTTTGTCCATAAGGAAATAAGAACCCAGTAGGGTAGAGAATATGAGCAAAAGAAACTCAATCCGATGTTCTTTGAAATGAATAAAAAACCCTGAACTAATAATGATGGCAATACCCGTTATGAAGAAAATGTTGCTAATATTTGACCCTACCACTGTTCCCGTAATAATTTCTGGTTGATCTTGTAAAATGGAGCTGATGCCAACGGCTAACTCGGGAAGTGAAGTGCCAAATGCTACCACGGTGGCACCTATAATGAAAGGGGGAACTTTAAATTTCTTTCCAAGTAGTTCTGCAATAAAGACAAAATATTCTGCAGATTTCAACAGAATGACCAATGCCACAGCGAGTACTAAAAACCAAAATAAAATAAGAAGGATAGGGGGCATTAAGCAAAATTTAGCTGCTAAAATACCTTAATTTTTGTCAAGGCGAAAAAATTAACCTGCTTCTGATACAACTTCAATCACTTGAGGAACCATTCTTTTTAACATCGCCTCAATTCCATCTTTTAACGTTGCCGAACTACTTGGGCACCCAGAGCATGCACCTTGCATGATTAAGGTAACAATACCTTTGTCGAAGGATTTGAACTCAATATTGCCACCATCCATTTCAACTGCAGGTTTCACATATTTATCTAGCAATTCAATAATTTGAGCATCTACACCTTGAATGGCAACTTTTTCTTCAAGCTCTTTTTTCTTCAATTCAAAAAACTCAGGAAGCACGATTGCCTTACCCGATAGAATATAATCCTTTAAAAAAGATTTTAGATCGAAACTTAACTCAAACCATTCTTCCTCTGTTTCCTTTTTGGAAATAGTTACAAAATCATTTGAAATGAAAACGCTATCCACAAAATCAAATTCAAATAAAGCTTTGGCTAGTGGGGAAAGCTTCGATTCTTCTTTGCTTTTACACTCAATCATTTGATTAGGCAGCAAACTAGAGCTAGCAACAAACTTTAACATTTTTGGGTTCGGAGTGCTTTCCGTATATATTTCGACAAACTTCGGTATCGTATTTTCCATTATTCACAGTTATTTATGTAAAGGTAAACTAGAAATTAAGAAATTTAGTTTATTAAAGTTCATTTTATCTACCTTTACTTTTTTAAAATTATGAGTGATTCAATTAAGCACGAATGTGGAATAGCCTTCATAAGATTGCTAAAACCACAGCAGTATTATATCGATAAATACGGCACGGCCTCTTATGCATTAAATAAGATGTATTTGCTAATGGAAAAGCAGCACAATCGAGGACAGGACGGTGCTGGGTTGGCTTATATTAAGTTTGACACCCTTCCAGGAGAACAGTACATCAATAGGTTACGCAGTATTAAAAATCAACCTTTACAGGATATTTTTAGGAAGGTATTCAGTGAGTTTAACGCCAAGACCAAAAAGGCACCTAAACAAAAATTGAATGCGGAATGGTTGAAACAAAATGTTTCTTCTGCAGGAGAGTTGTTTTTAGGTCATCTTAGATACGGAACCCATGGTGAAAATAGCATCCAAGCATGCCATCCATTTATTCGTAAAAACAATTGGAGAAGTAGAAACCTAGTGATGGCGGGTAATTTCAATCTCACTAACGTAGATGAATTGATCGATTTTTTAGTTGAAATTGGGCAACATCCTATCCAAAAGCGAGATACCGTCACGGTTATGGAAAAGATAGGGCATTATGTGGATTCTGATGTTCAAAGAATTTATGATAAATATAAAGCAAGCAATCACGATAGAAAGGCTATTTCTTCCTTTATCGAAAAGGAATTGGATATTGAAGAAATATTAAAGTTAGCGGCAAAGGATTTTGACGGCGGCTATCTAATGGCCGGATTAATTGGGCATGGGGATGCTTTTGTTCTGAGGGATCCTAGTGGAATTCGACCAGGGTATTATTATATGGATGAAGAGGTTGTTGTTGTAGCTTCTGAACGTCCTGCTATTCAAACAAGTTTTAATTTAAGTTCTGACAAGGTTAAAGTGATTCCCCCCGGACATGCTCTTATTGTAAAGAAAGATGGACAAGTTAGCATGAAACAATGTTTACCTGAACGAGAGATTCTTTCCTGTAGCTTTGAGAGAGTCTATTTTTCTAGAGGTACGGATACCGAAATTTATAAAGAGCGACTAGCCCTTGGTTATCGCTTGACTGAAAAGGTGATGAATGAAATCAATTACGACTATGAAAACACCGTTTTCTCCTTCATACCAAACACAGCCGAAGTGGCTTTTTATGGAATGATGAAAGGGATTGAGGAACATATCAATGCACACAAACAAACACAGATTGAGGCCAATCCTAATTTGAGTCCCAAGGCCTTAAATCACCTTTTAAATTTGAGACCGAGAGTTGAAAAAATAATTGTAAAGGACGTGAAAATGAGGACCTTTATTACAGAAGATACCGCTAGAGATGAAATGGTATCTCATGTTTATGATATCACCTACGATGCGATCAATAGAAACCAAGATACCTTAGTTATGCTTGATGATTCGATTGTTAGAGGGACAACCTTAGAGAAAAGTATTTTATCTATTTTGGATAGGTTGGGTCCTAAGAAAATAGTTATAGTTTCTTCCGCTCCACAAATACGTTACCCAGATTGTTATGGTATTGACATGAGTAAAATGCAAGACTTTATTGCTTTCCGGGCCTTGTTAGCCTTGCTAAAAGAAACAAATCAAGAGCATAAAATTCAAGAAGTATATCAAAAGTGTAAAGAGGCTTTAAAAGAAAAGAAAGCAAAAGAGAAGAATTATGTAAAAGAACTCTATGACTTGTTTACAGCTGACGAAATATCAGATAAAATTGCAGAGATAGTAAGACCTAAAAATATTTTTGCAGAGGTGAAAGTAATTTTCCAAAGTCTAGAAGGATTGAATAAATCTTGCCCTAAAAATTTAGGTGATTGGTATTTTACAGGAAATTATCCCACACCAGGTGGAAACAAGGTAGTGAACCTTGCCTTTGTTTATTTTGTTGAAGGTAAAAATGAAAGAGCTTATTAAATGCAAAAAATAAAAGAAGATATCGCAATCAAATTTGCCGGAGATTCTGGAGATGGAATGCAGCTGACGGGAAGTCAATTCACGGATAATACAGCTTTATACGGGAATGATTTTGCAACATTCCCTAATTATCCTGCTGAAATACGAGCCCCTCAAGGAACCATTCACGGCGTGTCTGGATTTCAAATACATTTTGGGAGCCACGAAATAAATACGCCAGGAGATGATTTTGATGTTTTAGTAGCTATGAATGCCGCGGCGCTTAAAGATTCTCTCGGGGGATTGAAAATAGGAGGAATTGTAATTGTAGATCAAGCAGGTTTTGATAAAAAAAACATGCGCTTAGCAGGTTATGATCCAGACTTAGACTTGCTTCAAAGTTCCATTTTTGATCGCTATGAGTTGATCAGTATTGATGCTACTAAACAAACTAGGGAAGTGCTAGCCTCTTCAACTTTAGATGCTAAGGAAAAGGATCGAAGTAAAAACATGTTTGTTTTAGGTTTGATTTTATGGATGTTTGGAAGGGATTTAGGTAGTGTGAGCTCCTTTATTGAAAAGAAATTTAAGTCCAATGAAGCTTTGAAAGAAGCCAATTTGAGTTTAGTTAAAGCCGGTTATTTCTTTGGTGAAACTGCAGAATTGGCTCGGTATAAAACAGAGGTAAAGCCAGCAGATTTACCTAAAGGGGAATACCGAAATGTTATGGGTAATAAAGCACTTTCTTTAGGTTTAATGGCCGCGGCTTCTAATTTAAAGTTGCCTTTGTTTTACGGAAGTTATCCCATTACGCCTGCCTCTGATATTCTTCACGAATTGGCTAGACACAATGGGAAAGGGGTGCAAACATTCCAAGCTGAAGACGAAATTGCAGCAGCTTGTTCTGCTATTGGAGCCTCTTTTGGGGGGGCGTTGGGAATTACAGGCACTTCAGGGCCAGGGCTCGCCTTGAAATCAGAAGCTATTAATTTAGCTTTGATGTTGGAATTGCCATTGGTTGTTATAGATGTGCAAAGAGCGGGACCTTCAACGGGAATGCCTACCAAAACAGAACAATCGGATTTGCTTTTTGCTATGTTTGGAAGAAATGGTGAAGCTCCTTTGCCGATTATTGCAGCCCATAGTCCTTCTCATTGCTTTGAAGCAGCTTATTGGGCTTGTAAAATTGCAGTAGAACATATGACGCCTGTGGTTTTGATGAGTGACGGATACATCGCTAATGGAAGTGAACCCTGGAAATTTCCGGAAATGAGTTCTTTGCCGACAATTTCAGCAAATTACTTAAGCTCTCAAGAATTAGAACAAGATGGGTTTATACCCTATGAAAGGAATGCCGCTTTAGTGCGAAAATGGGTTAGTCCAGGAATTAAAGGAAAACAACATAGAGTCGGTGGTTTGGAAAAGGAATTGCTTACTGGGAATGTAAGCTATGATCCAGGAAACCATCAAAAGATGACGGATATCAGAGCTCAAAAAGTGATGAATATTCAGGAGTTTATTCCGAAACAGGAACTTCTTGTTGGAAACGCTCATGGGGATTTATTGATTGTTGGTTGGGGGAATACCAATGGAGCTATAAAATCTGCTGTTAAACAATTGCTCAGTGAGCAAAGGGAAGCTGCACAAATTCAAATCGATTTTATTCATCCATTTCCTAAAAATTTGGGGGATATTTTAGCTAGCTTTAAAGTGGTGTTGGTGCCTGAATTAAATAATGGACAACTCATTAAATTATTAAAATGGGAATTTCCTAGTGTTGATTTTAGAGGCTTAAATAAAGTGATGGGTGTGCCTTTTAAGAAAAAGGAAATTATTGATGAAGCTTTAAGCATATTGATAGGAGGAGTAAATGATTAAAGAGAAATTACAAGCGAAAGACTTTGCAAGTGACCAAGATTTGCGTTGGTGTCCAGGTTGTGGAGACTTTGCAATTTTAAAGCAAACACAGTTAGTTTTGGCTAATCTTGATGTTTCTTTGGAAAACACCGTATTTATTTCAGGTATTGGATGCTCATCGAGGTTCCCTTATTATATGAATACCTATGGGATGCATAGTATCCATGGACGGGCGGCTGCTATTGCAAGTGGTTTAAGATTAACGCGACCAGATTTGGATATTTGGGTTGTTACAGGTGATGGAGACTCTCTTTCGATTGGAGGCAACCATTTGATTCATCTACTGAGAAGGGATTTGAACTTAAATGTCATGTTGTTTAATAATGAAATCTACGGGCTAACAAAAGGGCAATATTCTCCCACCTCCAAACTGAATACGATTACAAAATCAAGTCCATTAGGAAGCAAAGAACAACCCTTCGACACCTTGGCTTTAGCCTTTGGAGCTGGAGCTACATTTATTGCAAGATCGATAGATCGGGAAGCCAAACATCTTCAAGAAATGCTAAGTAGAACGCACCAACATCAGGGAACGTCACTTATAGAAATCTACCAAAACTGCCATATTTTTAACGATGGAGCGTTTAACGACTTTAGTGATCGAAAACTCCAAAAGGAGAATGCAATTTTTTTGGAAGATCAAAAACCACTCATTTTTGGTCAAGAGCTGGAATTCGGTATTAAGTTTGACGGATTTCAACCAATAATAGTAAAGAGGAGTGAACATGCTGATGACGAATTGTGGATACATGATGAAAAGGACAGGGTCAAAGCTTCTATATTAAGTAATATAATAGACGCTTCTCCAGCTTTTCCAAAGGTGTTTGGGGTCATATATGATATAGAAAAAAAATTAATAATTGACAAAATTGAGAATAAGTATCTAGAAAATACGTATATTCAGGAGCTAATAAAGGGCGAACAAACTTGGGAAGTGTAAGGTTTAAAAGTAATTTTAATTCCCTTTAATTGGTTTTTTTTTAATTTTACTTGTAACTTTGTGAGCTAACCACAAATTATTATCCCGAAAACATAAAATATTATATGAAGAATTTTTTTACATTAATCTTGTTTTCTTTATTAATCGTTGGATTGCAAGCTCAAGACTCTGGGAAAAAGGATAAGAAAGAAAAAGCTGCCAAAGAAGTTAAAGATAAAAAAGAGAAAGCGCAAAAATCCGATATAAAAGGAAAAGATGACGCTACCGTTTTTATTGGACAACCAGAGGGAGATGAATTTCAACTAGAAAATAGACGCGATATTTCAACGCCTTCTATGCCGCTTGTGAATATTGATCAAGGATTTAATCAACAAAAGAAAAAGAAGGAACAACAGACGGCCTTCAATAATCACGATTATTATTTTCCAGCTAAACCAAAAAATGCATGGCAGATTGGTATTGTTGGTGGAATGTCATCTGTGAATGGGGATATTAAACCAAATTTCTTCGGTGGAAAAAAACCTCCTGTTCCAGGTTTTGCCGTTGGGGTGAATGTAAAGAAACCAATTAACTATATGTTTGCCTTAAGAGGAAACTATCATTTTATGACCATGTGGAATACAGATTCGGAATTATCTACAATAGCTCCACAATGGTCAAGTTCAGTTCCAACATTGTTTAATGCTTATTTGCCAGGTCAAAATAAGTTAGCACACAATTCTAAGACTGTAGCTCATGATTTGACATTCGACGCAGTGGTTTCATTTGGTAATGTGAAATATCACAAAGAAAGAACCAAGGTGGTGTTTAATGTTTTTGCATCGGCGGGTGGAATGTTGTTTTTTACGCAGTACGATCAACTTGATGCAAACGGAAATGCTTACGATTATACTACAATAGATTTTGATGGTAAGAATAAAGATATAGCGAAAGCTTTAAACGAACTGAGAGATGGTAAATATGAAACGCGAGCAGACAAAGCACCTGCAGCGGGAGAAGGTGTTCTCGGCTCTAACTTTAGTTTGCTTCCTGCTTTTGGTGGTGGAGCAGGTTTAACTTTCAGATTGAATAGAATTTTAGACTTGGAATTTGAAGGAAGAATGATGGCCACGAGAACTGATAATTTGGATGGTATGAGGTTTGAGGAAACCGCAACATTAACAGCTAATTTTGATACCTACTCAACTTTCACTGTAGGGATGAACTTTAAATTAGTAGGTAAGAATAAAACGGAACCAATAACCATGCTAAATCCTATGCATTATACTTATCAAAAAATTGCTGAGAATGATCCAGAGAGAGCAATTCAAGAGTTGTTGAAGGATGATGATAATGATGGTGTGCCAAACAGGTTAGATCAAGAACCAAATACGCCTGAAGGTGCACCAGTAAGCCCGAAAGGGATTGCGTTGGATAGCGACAATGACGGGATCTTGGATCTTAATGATGAAGAGCCTTTCTCTCCACCGGGATTACCTGTAAATGAAAAAGGTGTTGCACAATTGCCTCCTAATCCAGATTTAGGAAATGCCAAGTTTGTTTGTGATAATGTTATTTTCCCTTCAGTTCATTTTGATAAAGATAAATTCAACCTAAAACCTGAGTTTTATGCACACTTACATAATCTAGCGGATAGAATGATTGCTTGCCCTAAAATGATGGTTAAAGCAACGGGAATGACAGATAAAGATGATGATGTGAAATACAATGATCAGCTTTCATACAATAGAGTAAATACGGTAATTGAGTACCTTGTAAATACTTACGGTATTGATAGAAATAGATTCGTTGTGGGATTCGATGGCGAGAAAAATGCGAAGGCAAGTTCAGCAGTTGAACAATACAAAGAAAGAAAAGTAATGTTAGAGCAAGCACCAGACGATGCTGCTTCAAATCCTAACCCTGCTCCTCCTTATCCAACAATTAAAGCCGGATCTGATAATTAGATTTTAGCTTCATAAAATTGAAAAGGGCACTCCATTACACGGGATGCCCTTTTTTTATTTAAAGGTTCCGAGAGTCCATCTTTAGCCATTTATATTGTTTGGACAATTTAAATTCACAAATAATTAACAAACTAATCAAAATATTTTATAGATTTGTCTTAACCAAATTTAACGAAATATGAAAAAACTGTACGTTTTAATAACGTGCTTGATAAGCATGTACGCTTTAGTAGCACAATCTGTTAGTGGAACGGTAACCGATGAGAAAGGCGAGCCGCTTTTCGGGGTTAATGTAATTGAAAAGACGACTTATAACGGAACTACTACCGACTTCAACGGAAAATATACTTTAAAATTAAGTACCGAAAATCCGGTAGTTGTCTTTAAATTTGTAGGATACCGAGATAAAGAACTGCCCTATAAAGGCGCTGCAGTGAATCATCAAATGCAGGTGGATGAAATTGGACTTGATGCTGTCGTTGTTTCTGCATCAAAAAGAAAAGAAAGAGTTCTAGATGCTCCGGCTTCCGTTACCTTGATTAATACAGAGAAAATTGAGAATACTGCCGCTATCGTAGCAACAGATAATCTAAAAAGTGTTCCAGGTGTGGATGTGATGCCTACTGGACTAGTTTCATCTAACGTATCTGTTAGAGGGTTTAACAATATTTTCTCAGGGGCTATGTTGACCATGGTTGATAATCGAATTGGACAAGTACCTTCCTTGAAAGTAAACGCTTTTCAATTGATGCCTGGAAGTAACGATGATATTGAGAAGATTGAAATTGTTCGTGGTCCTGGGTCTGCTTTATACGGTCCGAATGCAGCTGATGGGGTGATGCATATTATCACAAAATCTCCATTAAATATGAAAGGGGATCATAATGCCGAAACTACAATCAGTATGACTGGTGGTAGCAGAAGTGTTTGGGCTCCCAGTGTTCGTCATGCTCAAAAAATCAATGATAAATTGGCATTTAAGGTTTCTGCGGGTTATATGCAAGGACATGACTTTGAATATTACGATTCAAGAGAACCTGCACCAGGATCACAATTCAATTTTGGAACTGTGCTTAATGGTACTGAGTTTGTCGTGGATACAGCTAAAGGAGTGCAGTCGTTTAACAGAGACTTCTTTATACAGAAGTACAATTTTGATGCTAGAATAGATTATGCCGTAAATAAGGATATCGACTTTACATTTAGTAGCGGTTATGCAAACACAACGAACTTAGAGTTGACCGGCTTAGGCGCAGCTCAAGGTGTTGGATGGGGTTATACCTATGGTCAAATGCGCGCAAGATGGAAGAACTTATTCTTGAACTATTTTATTAATGCAAGTAATTCTGGGGATACCTACTTAATTAGTCAGGTGGATGCTTCTGATCCTCAACCGTATTCATTTCAAACACTATCAGATAAGTCAAAATTGCATGGAATACAGCTGCAACACAACTCTAAGTACAAGCAAATGTTCGATTTTACTTATGGATTTGATGCTATCTTGACAAGACCTATTTCTAATGGAACGATTTATGGACGTTATGAAGATGATGACAACATTAATCAATTGGGTGTTTATGCGCAAGCGGAGTACCACGTAATGGAGAAATTGGATTTATTAGGTGCTTTAAGAGGAGATTATCAGGATAGAATTAATGAATTTTTTGTTTCACCAAGAGCAGCTATTGTTTACAAACCGTCTAAAAGACATACCTTGCGTGCTACGTACAATAGAGCCTTTAGCGCTCCTTCAGCATTAAATACGGCCTTAGATTTACCCCAATTGTTTATTCCGAATGGAATTACTGCAAGAGGATTAGGGAATCCGTCTGGGTTTAATTATAACTATGGTAGTGATGGCTTAGCTCAGTTTAGATCGCCTTACGATAATGGTTGGTATAATGTAATGGACTTATCTAACAACAATGTGCACTTTGATGGATTCTTAAACTCATTGACTTCCCTTATTGCTGGACAATTTTATGGAGCTGATCCAAATCAACAACAAGTGGATTTTATTAAGAACGAGTTAGTTAATTTAACTGGAGATTTATCAACTGGGACTTCTTCTTTGAATAATAATGTTGGAAGAAAAGTAATTGACTTTATAACAAATAAAGAGTTTGATTATTCCAAAATCGTTGATTTAGATGCTATTAAGAGTACTGTTACACAAACTATGGAAATCGGGTATAAGGGAATTATCAAGGATAAGTTGTTTGTCTCTGCAGATGTATATTATACACAAATTGATAATTTTGTTAGTCCGCTTTCCCCTGCCTCGTATAGAGTGATGTATGATCAAACTGCTTTGGCTGGCGAAATGATTCCTGTTATTGAAGCGAATACTTCAAGTACAAATTCGGTGATTACGAGTGCTTTGAGCAGCTTGGCTGCACAGAGTGGGGTTTCACTTAGTCAATGGATGGTTGGAGCTGCCAACGGATTCTCTTTAGGTACAGTAGCGCCTGATAACGATTTAGTGAATTCTGATTTAATTTTGACTTACGTTAACTTAGGGAAAGTCGATGTATTTGGTTCTGATCTTAGTGCCACTTACGTTGAAAAAATTAAAGAAACAAATTTAACCCTTTCAGGGATGTTCTCTTTTGTGAACAAAGATAGAATTCCTTTAGAAGGTGCTTCTGGAGGTTATGTCGCCTTGAATGCGCCGAAGTATAAAACTTCATTTGCGGTTGAGGCAGGAAACATCGCAAACACAGGTATTGGTGCTGGAGTGAATTGGAGATGGCAAGATGCCTTCCCTGCAAATTCTGCAATTTATGTAGGAGATGTTAGCGCCGCTAACCTTATTGATTTAAATCTTTCTTATAGACCTAACTTCTCGAAGAATACAATTTTAACGGGTACCTTCTATAACATTACCAATAATCAATTTCAAAGATTTCCTGGAACACCATTTATTGGATTCTATGCAATGGTCAAGATGTCTCATACCTTTAAGTATAACATTGGCGGAAAAGGTCAAAAAGGAGAATAAGCTTTATTATCTTAACAAATTAATTCTATTAAAGAGCTATTCATCTAATGAATAGCTCTTTTAATTTTAGGTGCAATGAAATATTTCTATTTAGCTTTTATATTGGTGCTTTTGTCGTTCTGTGCGAAAGACCTCCCATTAAATCAATTAGCAAATCAGCCTTGTATTACTTATCATGCGAAGCACGATACGATTGTTCTCTTAGTGATGGGGCAATCGAATGCGGCAAATGCGGGAAGTGAACTCTTTTCGTCGCCGTGTATCAACACATTTAATTTTTATCAAGGGAAATATTATCCTCTGAAAGATCCCTTACTTGGTGCAAATGGAAATGGCGGAAGTGTCTGGTCGAGGCTAGGCTATATGTTGATTGAGAATAATTTTGCTAATGTGGTCATCGTCGCACCAGTAGCCGTTGGAGGAACCACCATCGAACAATGGATTCCTGGAGGAGACTTAAATTATTTAATTGATGAAACTATTGGCCACTTAAATGCAGCGAATTTGACGGTAACTCATGTACTTTGGCATCAAGGTGAATCTAACAATTCGATTCTTTATCCGAACAGCACGCCAGCTCAGAATGCGATGACTTATGCTTCAAATTTTAGACTTCTTGTGGATCATCTTCGCAATCTCGGAATTCAAAGTCCCATTTTCCCAGCAGTCGCCACACGATGTGCTGATCTAACGCCAGATGTTTATTTGCAGCAAGCCCAACAAAATTTAGCAGTGGATTCATTGGGGGTTTTTAATGGACCCAATACCGATATTTTAGGTTTAGAATACAGATATGATGAATGTCATTTTAATGGAGAAGGACTTGATGTTCATGCTATTTTATGGTTGAATAGCTTACTGCAATATTAGACTGGATTGTTTTCATTAGAAATGCTAAATTATCTACCTTCAATACCTATGGTTTCCAAAATCTGAATTGTATATTTGTCTGACTATGCAAGACTTGAAAATAAAACGATTATTAGTAGCGAATAGGGGTGAAATTGCTATCCGTATTTTTAGAGCAGCTACTGAGTTGAAAATAAGGACTGTTGCACTCTACACTTATGAGGATAGGTATTCCCTTCACAGATACAAAGCCGATGAGGCGTATCAAATAGGAAGTGATGAAGAACCTTTAAAACCCTATTTGGATATCGAAGAAATTATCCATCTTGCAAAGAAGAAAAAAATAGATGCTATTCATCCAGGCTATGGCTTTCTTTCTGAAAATGTTCAATTTGCAAAAAGGTGTAGAGAAGAAGGAATCATTTTTGTTGGTCCGTCGCCAGAGTCGATGCAGCAGCTAGGGGATAAGGTTGCCGCTAAAATAATTGCTAGGGCTTCACAAGTTCCTGTTATAGAAGATAGTAAAATCGAAATGAAAGTAGTCGCAAATGCGCTTTCAGAAGCTAAAATTATTGGTTATCCAATTATGGTCAAAGCTGCCGCTGGGGGTGGTGGAAGAGGGATGCGTGTTGTTCGAAATGATGAGGAATTAGTGAAAGCCTTTTCTGAAGCCAAAAATGAGGCCTTAAAAGCTTTCGGCATAGATACTATCTTTTTAGAAAAATACATTGAAAATCCTAAGCACATTGAAGTCCAATTGCTGGGTGATCAAGAAGGAAACCTCATTCATTTGTATGAAAGAGATTGCTCTGTGCAACGACGATTTCAAAAAGTAGTGGAAGTTGCTCCAGCACCTTCTTTAAAGCAAGCTACAAAGGATAAATTATACGAATACGCGATCCGCATTGGCAAGCATGTAGGTTATTATAACGCAGGGACAGTTGAGTTTTTATTGGATAAAGAAGAGAATATTTATTTTATCGAGGTGAACCCAAGAATACAAGTTGAGCACACGATCACGGAAGAGGTAACGGGCATTGATATTGTTCGCACTCAAATATTAGTTGCCAGTGGACTGCCTTTATCTCATCCAAGTATTTTTATTAATTCTCAAGCCGATGTGCATTTAAATGGATTTGCCATTCAGTGTAGAATCACTACGGAAGATCCTGAAAATAATTTCCAACCAGATTATGGAACGATTATCGCGTATAGAAATGCGGCAGGGATGGGGATTCGATTAGATGAAGGGAGTTCTTACCCTGGGGTAACTATATCGCCATTTTTTGATAGTATGTTGGTGAAAGTTTCCGCTTGGGGCAGAACGCTAAGAGGGGCTGCAGAGCGCTTGGATAGAGCCTTGATTGAATTTAGAATTAGAGGAGTTAAAACAAATATCCCCTTTCTTCAAAATGTTGTGAAACACCCAGTATTCATTAATGGAGAACAAAATGTTGGCTTTATTGCGAATCATCCCGAACTATTCGATTTTATCGTAAAAAGAGATAGAGCTACAAAAACGTTGAATTATATAGGCAATATTATTGTCAATGGCAATTCAGATGTGAAACGCGTTGACCCTTTGAAAGATTTTAGGACACCTAAAGTACCTTCTTTTGATAAATTTGATGCCTTTCCAAAAGGGAGTAAGGATCTATTGAATGAAATGGGAGCGGAGAAATTCTGTGGATGGATAAAAGATCAGAAACAAATCTTTTATACAGATACGACATTCAGAGATGCGCATCAATCCTTATTGGCTACTAGAGTGCGAACCAAAGACATGATGGCCGTAGCGGAAAGTTTTGCAAAAAATCATCCGGAAGTTTTTTCAATGGAAATTTGGGGTGGGGCGACCTACGACGTGTGTATGCGTTTTCTGAAAGAAGATCCATGGATGCGCCTGCAACTCCTCCGAGAAGCAATGCCAAATATCTTAACACAAATGTTGTTGCGAAGCAGCAATGCAGTCGGGTATACTGCATATCCAGACAACTTAGTAGCTAAATTTGTAGTTAAAGCTTCTGAAAATGGAATGGATATTTTTAGAATTTTCGACTCTTTGAATTGGACAAAATCCATGGCCCTGAGTATTAAAACGGTGCGAGAAGAAACGAACAGTATTGCGGAGGCTTGTATTTGTTATTCAGGGGATATTTTGAATCCGAATAAACAAAAATTTACACTTCAATATTATGTCGATCTAGCAAGAGAGTTAGAAGATATGGGCGCGCATATCTTAGCTATAAAGGATATGGCTGGCTTGCTTACGCCGTATGCAGCAGAAAAATTGATTACTGCATTAAAGAAGGAAATTAACCTTCCTATTCATTTGCATACACATGATACTTCTTCCGTTCAATCTGCTACCTATTTAAAGGCTATCGAAGCAGGGGTAGATGCTATAGATGTTGCTATTAGTAGTATGAGTGGACTAACCTCCCAGCCCAATTTCAACTCCATTGTAAATATGATGAAGGGACATGAAAGGGAATGTAAAATGGAATTAGGAAAATTAAATGAATTTTCGAATTACTGGGAAGATGTTAGAGAGTACTATTATCCGTTTGAGTCTGAACTCAAAGCGGGAACAGCCCAAGTTTATGAAAATGAAATCCCGGGTGGGCAATATTCCAACCTTCGTCCCCAAGCAAGAGGTTTAGGTATTGAGGATAAATTTGAAACAATAAAGGAGAATTATCAAATAGCAAATGACCTGTTTGGAGATGTAGTGAAAGTGACTCCTTCCAGTAAGGTGGTAGGAGATATGGCCATGTTCATGACAAGTAACGGGTATACAAAAGAAGATATTTTAAGCAAAGGAAACGATATTTCTTTTCCGGATTCCGTAATCAATTTCTTTAAAGGAGATTTGGGGCAACCTTTTGGCGGCTTCCCGTCTGAATTGCAAAAAATTATCTTAAAAGACCAAAAAGCATATACGGATAGACCAAATGAGCATTTAGCGCCTGTAGATTTTGATAAAGAGTTTAAAAGTTTCACGAAAGAATTCGGCAAACATAAAACGGAATTAGACTTTTTGTCTTTTAAGTTATATCCTAAAGTATATAAAGATTTCCATGAGTTCAATGAAATAAATGGAGATGTATGGGTAATTCCTACTCAAACTTTCTTTTATGGGATGAAGCAGAATGAAGAAATCATGGTCGAAATTTCTCCAGGGAAAAATATGATTGTGAAGTATTTGAACATTACGGCCCACGATGAGGATGGAAATTGTCAAGTTTATTTTAAGTTGAATGGCCAAAATCGCCATGTTCAAATTAAGAACGAAAAACTGAACATTGAAACGAAAAGCCTCAGAAAAGTAACGAATGATTCGGAAATTGGAGCGCCACTTCAGGGTAAATTAACCAAGATTTTAGTGAAGCAGGGAGATAAAGTGGAAAAGAATACACCACTCTTCTTAATCGAAGCTATGAAAATGGAAAGCACCGTGGTTGCACCAAAAAAGGGAATCATCAAGGAAATAGTTCTAAGGGATAATCAAATGGTACATCAAGATGATGTAGTGGTTGTATTAGGTTGATCGCTTCGTTCTAAAGAACTTTCTTGATTAGGTAGTCCTTCTTATTGAAGCTAAAACGATCTCCTTCTTTTTTTCCTTTCATAAAGAGGTATAAAGGAGAATCACTCGCTATCCCAATGTATTCTTCCTTTTCAACCTTGAAACTGTGATTGGGAATACTGATGTAGAATTTATAGTTTTCTGTGATAACCAAAGAACCTACAGTTATAGCTTCCGTTCTAATGGGCAATATTTTATTTAGTTTAAGTCGATCATTCTTCGCTTGATGTAGTTGTAATTCAATATTGTGCAACATGTCGCTAGCACTATCTTGTCTTGCTAAATCATCCATATCCTTCGTGTCTTCTTCATCTATGTCTAAAGCGGTATGATAGCCTTTAAGATATTCTTCAAGTTCAATGATTATGTCATTTTGATGTTGAATTAATGCTTCGTGCACGCTCGCTTTCTTTATCATTTTACCTATATTTAGTATGGCAAAGTTAAGAAAAATTAGAATAGACTAGAAGGATTTTAGGCATGGAGCTAAAGGATAATTTACAAGCTCAAATAGCCTTATAAACCTTTTCTTATAATGAAATATTGAATTGATGTGAAATAGTAAAAAAGAGTATCTTTAAAAGGACAATTATTTAAAAATTTTAGCATGAAACAGCTTTCCTACAGTATCCTTTTATTTTTTTTAGTTATCCGCATTTCCTTCGCGAATTCACCTACCAATTTTGACCTTGATTTAAGTCAAAAAAATACCTCATTTATCGAAAATCTAGGACAATTTGATGAATTTAAAACTTCATCAACGGGAGAGATCCGATATGCGGTGGACTTTGGTGGAACAAAGATATTTTTTGGTGAAAAAGGAATTTCTTACAACTTTTTAGAAGCTACAAAAAAATCGAAAGCAGAAAGAGCTGAAATATTAGCATCCGAAAGCGCTTCATTTGAAGACCATAAACGCAAAGAAAATTTAGTTGGCAAATTTTTATTCAAAGCAGATGAGGTGGGAATGGAATGGTTAGGGGTTAATCCAAACATGTTCATCGAAACAACTGCGGTTTGTGAAGACTATCATAGTTATTATTTCAAGAACACAAATGGGGAATACCAAGAACAAAATCATATTAAATCATTCAAAGAAATTACTTATAAGAATATTTATCAGGGTATAGACCTTACCTATACCATCCATCCAGTGTCTGGAGTGAAGTATGCATTCATAGTGCATCCAGGAGCAGACCCTACGACGATTAAAATGTTGTATGACAAGGAAGTAAAACTTACTAATGGTAAAATTTTGATTTCGACGGTTTTTGGAGCTATTATTGACCATGCGCCGGTAACATTTTATGAAAATGAACGAGAGAATCTAGTGTCGTCTAGTTTTAGCTTGAACAAGCGCTTGGTTCAATTTGAACTAGGGAAATACGATGAAACAAAAACGCTTGTAATTGACCCCTGGACACAAACCCCAGCTTTTAATTTGAATTGGGATGTGGTGTGGGAATGTGATAGAGATGCTGCTGGGAATGTATATGTTATTGGAGGAGTAATGCCCATGCAATTGCTGAAATATAACGCTGCAGGTGCTTTACAATGGACTTATAATACGCCTTACGACACTTCAAATGCCTGGCTAGGGACTTTAGCAACCGATTTAGCCGGTAACTCATATATCACAGCAGGCTCTATAGCTAAAATCCAAAAAGTAAATACCAGTGCGGCCGTAGTTTGGAGTAATAATAGTCCTGGAGGAATTTTGTCAAGTGCAGAGTTTTGGAGTATCTCTTTTAACTGTGATCAATCAAGCCTTGTAATTGGAGGGACCGGCGGTCCTTTATTGGGTTTAGATGCTAGAATATTCAATGTAAATGTGAATACTGGAAATATTAGTAGCCAAATAAAAGTAGCAGTTGGCACCATGATTGGAATTCCGCCAGCCTTGGAAGAAGTTAGAGGAGTTTGCTCAAATGATAATGGAAAGTATTACTTCTTTACGCATGACACTATCGGCTATATTTACGACGATTTCACTTTTTGCCAAAGCGCTAATTTGGGCCTGACTAAAACGAACCATGGTATGGGTTTGGGGTATAAATGCGAGAATTTTAGACAAGATAACTGCGGAATTAAAGCCATCCGATCAGATGGAAATTTCCTTTACGTGAACAAAGGGAATCAATTGCAAAAGAGAAGTCTTGTTGATTTTTCAATTATTGCTACAGTGTCAATTCCTGGGGGAGGTTTTAATAATGTATTTCTAAGTGGTAATGCGGTTTCGAATAGTGGTATTGATGTAGATCAATGTGGGAATGTGTATGTAGGTTCCGCCAGCCAGGTAGTAAAATATGATGCAAATTTAAATCAATTAGCTACTTATCCTGTTAGCTATAATGTTTATGATGTTCGAGTTTCTATTAATGGAGATGTGATTGCTTGTGGAGGAACGGGTACAAGCAGTTCTGCAACTAGGAATGGGGGGGTTAGTTCTATCAATGCCAATGCTTGTGCCCCATTGCTGATTACTTGTTGTGAACCTAATATTTGTAATCCTGGAGTATTGTGCGTTACTGATCCATCTATTTCACTTTCTGTTGCAACACCAGGTGGCGTGTTTAGTGGTCCTGGTGTAGATGCTAGTGGAACATTTAACCCCGCATCAGTAGGGACAGGTTTTCACACTATAATTTATACACTTCCTTGTGGATCGGATTCTATTGTAATTGCAGTAAGTAGTTGTATGTCTTTAGTAGTTTGTCAAGAAGCTAATGGCGATTTAACAGTTTCAGGAGGGACAGGTCCTTTTACATGGGCGCGCTGGCAAGCTGCAAGTTCAACGCCCATTTCCAACCAAGCGTCATGTCAAGCTTGCGGATATACGTGGTTTTTCGGAACTTGTCTTAATGGGGTAACTCCGGTTACTTCTTGCAGCGCTCCAGCGCAATGGGTAAATTATATTAATGGTACAACAGTAGCTCCACCAAGCACCTATCCATTAAGAGTTACAGATGCAACAGGGAACGAAGCAACTTATAATGCAGCTGTTAATATTCCATTATGCGACACGCTTACCTGTCCAACTATTTCTTTAAGTATCGATACGTTTAGTAATGTTACTTGTAATGGATTGACAAATGGAACTGCAACGGTCTCCTCGAGTGGCGGAAATGGAGTAGTTACCTACTCTTGGATGCCTGGGAATTTAACGGGTCAAAGCCGCAGCAACTTAGCGCCAAACACTTATACCGTTACGGTGACAGATAGCGCTGGTTGTACTGGAATGTCCACAGTCGTTATAACTCAACCTGCACCTCTTTCTATAAATAGTATTGGATCCGTTAATGAAACATGCCAAAATCAAGGGAATGGAAGCATCTCTTCTAATGCTTCCGGTGGAACAGGTGCGTTAAGTTATTTATGGCAGTTAGGAAGTTTAAGTGGTGCAAATCAAGCCAACTTATCTCCAGGAACCTACCTCTTAACGGTGACAGATGGAAATGGATGCACAGATACAGATAGTGCCATTGTTCAGGCAGGGCCGAATTGTTGTTCGCTAAGTTTAAGCGCTGTGGTAACAAATTCAAGTTGTGGAAATAATGATGGAGGAATTGACATTGCGGTAGTAAATAATATAGGCGCTCCTACTTTTCAATGGAGTACGCTAGCAACAACAGAAGATTTATCGAATGTGGGCGCAGGTACTTATACCTTGATTTGCGAGGATACGGCCGCCTTAACATTTTGTCAAATAGATACTTCCTTTTCAATTATAGATAATGGTGCACCAAGTATGGATTCTATAATTACGAACAACCCGAGTTGTGCAGGCTTATGCGACGGGACGGTAGAAGTGTTTGTTTCTGGCGGAACACCGCCCTATTCTTATGAATGGTTCGACGCCAATGACAATTCAATAGGTGTGGATACCTCTTTTTTGTCAAATCTTTGTGGAGATTCCATTTACCTTATAGTGAATGATTCGAGTGGGGGCAGTTCAATAATAAACTCAAATACTTCTTTTGAAAGTGGCCCCGCTGGGAATTGTGCTTGTCCCACAGGATATACTTGTTCTAATGATGCAGGGCTCGTTGTAGACGGGATACAACCCGTATATGTTGCAGGAAATCAAGGTTGTATTACCCAAGCTACAAATTATACAAGTTCCTTAGGTGCAAATACAGGAACTGGGTATGTTTATTTCTATGCGGGGGCAGACAATGTAATTGCAAGCCCTTCCTATAATTTTGTGGGTGGCGAACAAATTCAAATTTGTGTTGAATATAGCGGGCCACAAGGAGCTGGAGCTTCAGGTCAAAATACGATTAATGCCTTTTTTGCTTTTGATTTGAATGGGATACAAGTGGGACCAAATGTTTTAGTTCCAACCAATACGCCTTGGACCCAACATTGTTTTTCAGTGACGATGACGACGGGCAATTTTACGTTTGGAATAATTTCTGGAGGTGCTGCTCAATACTCGATTTGGTTTGATGATTTTGTTGTGTCTCAAACGACAAGCGGCTCATCTTGCCCAATCACGTTTCCTCTTAGTTTAGTAGATCCTACTTCAGAAGATCCAAGTTTCTCTTTTGCTGATTTTTGTGTGGGAGCAAGCAATAGCCCATCGGCAATTACTAGCCCAGGTGGCCAGTTTGATTTCAGTACGTTACCTTTAGATGGTGCAACGATAAACGCTGTAACTGGAGTAATTTTGAATGCTACGTCAGGAACAAGTTATTCAGTGCGCTATACTACCGGAGGAACTTGTGCCGAAGATAGTATTAGCATAGTTACTGCCAATGGCTTAAGTTTAGATTCAATAGTAGCGAACAATGAAACTTGCCAAGGACTAAGTGATGGAAGTATTTCGATTTCGGTAAGTGGAGGCACGGGGAATGTCGTCTATACTTGGATGCCAGGAAATTTAAATGGAGCAACACAAAGCAATTTATCTCCAGGTATGTATGTCGTAAGTATAACTGATAGCACTAATTGTAGTTACACCGATAGCATTGAAGTTCTTGTGGGACCAAATTGTTGTCCATTAACCCTTAGTGCTCTAATTACAAATGCGACTTGTGGCAATACAGACGGAAGTATTAATCTTACTTTAAGCAATGGAACTGGACCTTATTCATTTGCTTGGAGCAATTCCACTACAACTGAAGATCTCGTGAATGTGGCAGCGAATAATTATTTCATAAGTATTATAGACAGCGGTGCTGTGAATTGCCAGGTCGATACTAATTTCACAATTATTAGTTCAAATGGGCCAGCTATAGATTCCCTTAGTGCCGTTGCTGAAACTTGTATTGGTGACGCAGATGGCTCAGTTTTCGTTTCAGCTAGTGGAGGAACAGGTAATTTAGTGTATACTTGGATGCCGGGCAACTTAACGGGCGGTGCACAAAGTAATCTATCGCCCGGAATGTATGCTGTGAATATAACGGACAGTATCAATTGTTCCATAATGGATAGCGTAGAAGTTCTTGTTGGCCCAAATTGTTGTCTTTTAACCATGAGTGCCATAATTACAAATGCCACTTGTGGTAATGCAGACGGAAGCATTAATCTTACCTTAAGTAATGGAACTGGACCTTATTCATTTGCTTGGAGCAATGCCGCAGATACGGAAGATTTAGTGAATTTGGTGTCGAATAATTATATCGTAAGTATTATCGATAATGGTGCCGTGAATTGTCAGATTGATACCAATTTCAATATTCTGAGTGCAAATGGTCCAAATATAAATTCCATTACCGCTGTTGCAGAAACTTGTGTAGGCGACGGAGATGGCTCCATTTCCGTTGCTGCCAGTGGGGGAACAGGCAATTTAGTATACACTTGGAATCCAGGAAACCTTTCCGGCGCCACTCAATCAAATTTATCCCCGGACACTTATTTGGTTACCATTACGGATAGTATCAACTGTGTTGTAATAGATAGTGTAGCAGTTTTAGCAGGACCAACTTGTTGTAACTTAAGTTTTATAAGTTTGAGTTCCGTAGATGAAAATTGTAGTGCTAGTGATGGGAGCGCAAGCGTTGTGGTAAACTCAATAGCTCCAAGTATTAGCTATGTTTGGAGTAACAGTGCTACGGGAGCAGCTATCAATAATCTTACAGCCGGAAGCTATACGGTGACGGTTATAGATAACAGTTTTGCGAATTGCAGTATCGACACGGTTCTACTTATAACCAATACAATGCCGCCAAGTATAGATGCTATAATACTTGCCGATGTTTCTTGTGATGGTTTGGCCGATGGTGCTGCTGAAGCTATAGTTAGTGGAGGAACGCCGCCATATACTTTTATTTGGTCTTCTTCTCTTAACGCAACAGCTATTGAATCAGGATTAGATGCAGGAACATATACGTTAACCGTAAGTGATGTAAATTGTACTGTAAGTCAAGATTTCACGATAAGCGAGGGTCTCGCCGTAACGATCAATGCAGGGAATGACACGCTAATTAATTTAGGAGATTCGGTGTTGCTACAACCCATCGTAACAGGAAGTAATTCTGGAACTTATGCATGGCAACCGTCAATAGGTCTTTCTTGCACAACATGTCCAAATCCATTAGCAGGTCCTGAGGGTGAATTGATTTATACCGTGGTTTATCAAGATGCATTGACTGGATGTGAAGCAAATGATGCACTTACAATCGGACTTATACCAATAGATCCTTATTGTGCATTCCCGAACGCTTTCTCACCTAATTTAGATGCAGTAAATGATTACTTCAGATCAATATGTGAAAGAGCAGTTCGTATTGATTTTAAAATCTACAATCGATGGGGCGAGTTGGTTTACTCGGAGTTAGCTGATAACAATTTCCTGGTAGGATGGGATGGGTTCTATAAATCTAAGGCCGCACCAATAGATGTTTATGTTTATGCTGCAGAAGTGACTTTTGAAGACGGGCTGACAGAAGCTTATTCGGGGAATGTTACTTTGGTGAGGTAAGCTTGATAGGGATAGGTTTCGATTTTAACCCGCTTATTTCAGCAAAACTAAAGACGAATTTTTAATCGGTCCATTTCGCGACGGTTGTCTTTATCTTTTATGGAAGCTCTCTTATCGAAGCTCTTCTTGCCACGAGCAACTGCTATGTCCAACTTTGCAAGACCGCGTTCCGACAAAAATAGTCGGATAGGAATAATGGTCAATCCCTTTTCAATAATTTTTCGATTGATTTGCTTTAACTCGCTTTTTTTCAACAAGAGTTTTCTAGGTTGATTGGGAACATGATTGTAATGCGTCCCATAAGTATACTCCGCAATATGCATGTTCACCACAAACAGTTCGCCCTTTCTCATTTGACAAAAAGCCTCATTGATATGAGCCTTAGCTTCTCGTATGGCTTTGATTTCAGTCCCAGTTAACAGGATACCCGCAGTATAGGTGTCTAAGATTTCAAAATCAAATCTCGCACGTTTATTCTTAATATTTACAGCTTGCTGTTTCACCAATCAAAGATAGGTAAATATGTCTGATTATCTATTTGTCAAGCACTTGCCTCGGTGGGAATATAAATTGTATTAGCGCTATAAGTACTCACTTCCATTAGACAAATACCTTCTCAAAAGGAGTATCAATTGCTATTCATAGCTGCAAATGTTGATAATCTTATCAATAGTAATAATTAATTGAATGTCAATGATTTATGATTTTCCATACACATTGTATCCACAGAGCACTCCCCTTAATCAACAGGGTTTATCAACATTGGCACGCGTAAATGTGAGCAAAATGTGGGTAAAAATTGGTGGTAATAAATGGGAATTAGTGGGAAAATGTGTCAAAAGTGTATACTTTTATGACTGATTTAAAAAGCAAGTGGATAACTAATGAGTTTTCTTGGAGAATATGAAATAAAACTGGACGCGAAAGGACGGATGCGTTTACCTGGGGCACTTAAGCAGCAGCTTAACCCTGAGGTGAAGGGTCGTTTTGTCGTGAACCGTGGATTTGAGGAGTGTCTCGAGATTTACCCTATTGATGTATGGGAGACTGTCCGCAAGAAGGTGGAACGACTCAATCAATTTAAAAAGAAAGAGCGTGCTTTTATAAGATACTTCCTAAGAGGCGCTACAGAAATTGTACTGGATGGCGCTGATCGATTAAATATGCCAAAGCATTTATTGGATTACGCAGGCATTAAAGGCGATGCGATCATTACCCCAGGTAAGAATACCTTGGAGTTGTGGGATAAAACGAAATATGAAAAAGAATTGGCAATGGATTCAGATTCTTTCGCGGATCTAGCTGAAGACGTTTTAGGTGATTTTGATATTGATATAGAAAACAATAAAGAATAAGAAACTATGGAGAAGCCAATTTACCATATATCTGTTCTTCTCAAGGAATGCATAGACGCCTTGAATGTCGTACCTGATGCGTCCTACGTGGATGTGACCTTCGGTGGTGGTGGACACTCTAGAGAAATCTTAAAACATATGGAGGGTGGGAAACTCTATGTTTTTGATCAAGATGATGATGCTATTGCGAATATTCCAGAAAATGATCAGCTTGTTTTCATAGGACACAATTTCAGGTTTTTAAAAAGATTTTTGCGCTACGAAAAGGCTATTCCGGTTCAAGGGGTATTGGCAGATTTAGGAATTAGTTCATATCAGATTGATGAGGGAACCAAAGGGTTCTCTACAAGATTTGATGGACCAATGGATATGCGAATGAATCAAGATGCGCCTCTGAGAGCAAGCGATATTTTGCATAATTATAGCGAGGAAGAATTAGTAGCTGTTTTTTCTAATTATGGTGAGGTTCGGAATTCTAAAACTTTGGCTTCGGCAATCATTGCTGCTAGAGAAAGTGGCGTGCGCTTTGAAACTACAAAGAGCTTTACCTCTTTTTTAGATGCGCTGGTAATGGGAGGCAATCCGAATAAATATTACGCACAAGTATTTCAAGCATTGCGAATAGAAGTTAACGATGAAATGAATGCTTTAAAGGAAATGTTACTACAAAGCTACGAAGTGCTTGATAAGGGCGGTGTACTTGCAGTGATTACTTTTCATTCTTTAGAAGATCGCTTAGTTAAAAACTTTATGAAATCGGGAAATTTTGAAGGCGAACGGATCACGGACGAGTTTGGCAGAAGTAAACAATATTTCAAATTGGTAAGTAAGAAACCAATTGAAGCCACAAAAGAAGAATTGAAAGTAAATCCAAGATCAAGAAGTGCAAAACTGAGAGTTGCTCAAAAAATATAGATGGGATTGGAGAACGAAAATAGCGAAGATCAAGTAGTAGTCTCCTTTGAAGACAAGTTGAAGAAGTTTGTCCAATTTGATGACGTAAATCTATTCAATAATCTTCCATTGGTTCTTTTCATAGCCGTTTTAGGAGTGCTTCATGTAGCGAATAATCATACGGCAGAGAACAAGATAAGACGCATGAACACCTTGGAACAAGATGTGAAAGAATTGAGATGGATGTTCATGACTTCGAAGTCTGAGTTGATGTATAAAAGTAAACAAAGTGAGGTGGCTAAAATGGTTGAAGCTATGGGTTTGAAAGAGCTAAGTAAACCTCCTTATAAAATAGCAGTAGACAAAAATGAGTACTAATAAGAGAAAAGAAATAATGTGGCGTATGTGGTTGGCGATACTGGTTCCAGTATTGGCAGGCGGTGCTATCATATTTCAGTCTTTTAAAATTCAAGTTTACGAAGGTGCTTATTACCGTGACATGGCAGATAGTTTAACGGTTGTTACTAGAACCTTGGAACCTGAAAGAGGCAATATTTATACAGAAGACGGTAGCCTACTTTCTACTTCCTTGCCTTTCTTTGAAATTAGAATGGATTTTCAGTCGGAGCCGATGACCGATGACATTTTCAACGAGAATTTAGATTCTTTAGCCTACATGCTAAGTACTAAAATTGGGAGTAAAAGCAAAAGTCAATACAAGAGTGAATTGATTGAACAGAGACAAAAAGGAAACAGATATTACTTAGTTAAAAGAAATGTGACCTTCCCTGAATTACAGGAAATGACGGAATGGCCTTTTTTTAAATTAGGAAGGTATAAGTCGGGCATGATAGTTTTGCAAAAGAACAAGCGAATCACACCCTTTGGAATCTTAGCTGAACGAACTATTGGATTTAAAAGAATCGTGCCAAATCCGAATATTAACGGCCGCATGGACACCATTCGAGTAGGTATAGAAGGGAAATTTGACGAATACCTTGCTGGGGTTGAAGGGCTCATGTTGATGCAACGAATCTCAGGTGGAAATTACATTCCATTGAAAAATGACACCTTAAACATTGAACCAAAAGCAGGATATGATGTAGTCATGACCTTGAATATTAACATGCAAGATGTGGCAGAGTCTGCATTGAAGAAAGTTATGGTTTCAAGTAATGCGGATAACGGTTGTGTGATCCTCATGGAGGTGAAGACCGGTAAGATTAAAGCAATTGCCAATTTAACTTATAGAAAAGAAATGGGGCAGTACATCGAGTACTATAATTACGCAGTAGGTGCAAATACGGAACCTGGTTCTACTTTTAAATTGATGTCGGTTGCCGCTATGTTAGAAGATGGGTACATAAAGGATGTATCTACTGAAATGGTGGACATTGAAGGTGGTAAAAAACAATATGCCGACCGGGTAATGCGCGATGTGCATTTGTTTCAAGAAGATTTAATTTCATGTAAAGACGCATTTGCGCATTCGTCTAATGTGGGCATTTCAAAATTGGTTACAGAAAAGTATGCTGGTAAGGAATCAGAATTTTATGACCGATTAGTTGCGATGCGGTTAAATAATCCAGTGGGAATAGAAATCACAGGAGAAATTGCGCCTACAATTCACCCGCCTAAAGAATGGAGTTTGGTTTCCCTGCCTTGGATGAGTACGGGTTACGAAATTCAATTGAGTCCACTTCAAATCCTGACTTTTTATAATGCCGTGGCCAATGACGGGAAAATGATGAAACCTTATTTAGTTTCTTCAATCAAGGAATTGGATAAGACCGTTAAAAAGTTTGATCCTATTGTCATAGCGGAAGCACTATTAAACGAGCATACGGTGGCGCAACTGCAAGAAATACTTGAAGAGGTATTTATCAGTGGTTCGGCACGTCACCTTCAATCTGGCGGGCAATTAATTATGGCTGGAAAAACAGGTACAGCAAGAATTTCAAATGCGTCCACTTCATATGCTGATAAAATGTATCAAGCTTCTTTTGTTGGCTATTTTCCAGCGGATGAACCTTTGTACTCTTGTATTGTAGTAATTAACAATCCAAAGAATGGATATTATGGTGGTTCTATTGCAGGGCCAGTGTTTGCCGAAATAGCGAACAAAATCTATTCCAATGGAATTGAAATGCACAACAGCATTCAAAGCAAGCCTCTCGTAGCATCGTATACTATTCCTGGCTTGGGAAACCTGAGTATCCAAGATGCCCAAACTATTTATGACAAGCTGGGATTTTCATTCCATAGCGAAGTAAATGCAGCTTATGGCATCGTGAAAAAAGAGAACAATGCAATGACCGTTCAGTCCAATAATATCATAAAAGGCTTGGTGCCAAATCTTGTTGGAATGGACTTAAAGGACGCCTTATTTGTTGCGGAAAATGAAGGCTTAAAGGTTCAAGTATTTGGAATGGGCAAAGTAAAGAAGCAAAGCCTTACCGCAGGGCAAAGTTTTGTAAAAGGACAAACCATAAGTTTAGAATTATTTTGAGAAACTTAAACGACATCTTAGCAGGGCTAAAGCTCGTCAATGTTATTGGAGACGCCAATAAGGAAATTGCCAAACTGGAATTGGATTCAAGGGCGGTTGAAGCCAATGGCCTGTTTATAGCGGTAAAGGGAAGTCTTTCTGATGGACATGATTACATAGCAAAGGCAATTGAAAATGGAGCTACAGCTATTCTATGTGAAAACTTGCCAGAAAACTTACTAGAGGATCTTACTTATGTTCAAGTAGAGAACAGCTCTAAAAGTTTAGGTTTTCTAGCAGCTAACTTTTACGATCGTCCTTCAGAAAAATTAAAATTGTTGGCTGTAACAGGAACCAATGGTAAAACCTCAATTGCTACGATGTTATTCCAGTTATTCCAAAAAATGGGCTATGAATGTGGCTTATTGTCTACAGTGGAAAATAAGATTGGAAAACTAATTATTCCGGCAACGCATACCACCCCGCATGCCATCGCTATCAATGAACTTCTGGCTAAAATGGTTGAAGCGGGTTGCACCTATTGCATCATGGAAGCAAGCTCACACGCATTAGTGCAAAATAGAATGGCTGGATTGGATGTTGATGGAGCAATTTTCACTAACCTAACCCATGACCATTTAGATTATCACAAAACATTCAAAGAATATTTAAAGGCGAAAAAAATACTGTTTGATTACTTGCCAAACAAAGCATTTGCCTTAAGTAATGGCGATGATAAAAATGGCTTGGTTATTCTTCAAAATACGAAAGCAAGAAAATTTTTATACGCAATTTCTGGAAAGGCGGACTTCAGTGCTCGGGTTTTAGAAAGCGACTTTAATGGTATGATGATGAATATCAACGGCAAGGAAGTTCATGTCAAAATGATAGGCGGGTTTAACGCTTATAATGTCTTGGCCGTTTACGGTGCCGCCATGTTAATGGAGCATAACGAAACGGAAGTTTTAATTGCTCTAAGTACGATCGAAGGCGCTGAGGGAAGATTTGAATATACCGTTTCTCTAAATGAGAAAATAGTTGGAATTGTGGATTATGCGCATACGCCAGATGCATTAAAAAAGGTCTTGGAAACGACAAACCAGTTAAACGTGAGAAGTAATTCAATCATTACCGTAGTAGGTTGCGGTGGAGACAGAGATAAGACAAAGCGTCCATTGATGGGAGCCATAGCGGCAAAGCTAAGCACGAAAGTGGTGCTTACCTCTGATAATCCTAGAACTGAAAATCCTGAGGTAATATTGGAAGAAATGCAATCAGAAATAGGTGTAAGTGATAAAAGAAAAGTAGTGGTTATTGAAAATAGAAGACAAGCTATTAAAACAGCCGTGATGTTGGCAAAGGAAGGAGATATTATTCTTGTCGCAGGAAAAGGACACGAAAATTATCAAGATGTAAAAGGGGTGAAAAGTCATTTTGATGACTTGGAGGAATTGGAAGCAACTTTTAGAGAAACGGGGAGATAACAAAGAATAAAATAAAGTAGCGTGAGTATCGGCACATTCACAAATTAAAAACGAACAATATGTTATACTATTTAATCCAATTACTGCAGAAGTTTATGCGCGTTCCAGGGGAAGCCTTGTTTGAATCGTTGTCGTTCAGAGCGTCTATGGCGGCAGTGCTGTCATTAGTGATATCTATCTTATTGGGGGACATTGTAATTGATAAATTGCGTAAACTACAGATTGGAGAAACGGTTAGAGACTTAGGTCTGGAAGGACAAAAAGAAAAACAAGGTACACCTACTATGGGAGGCATTTTGATTTTAATGGCCATTTTGATTCCTACTTTTTTATTGGCAAAATTGGATAATGTCTACATCATCATTATGATCGTAGCGACTATTTGGATGGGAGCGATAGGTTTCTTGGATGATTACATTAAAGTATTTAGAAAAAACAAAGATGGTTTAAAAGGGCGCTTTAAGGTGATTGGACAAATTGGCTTAGGCATATTTGTTGGAGCCATGATGTACTTTCACCCAGATGTTTACGTGAAACAAGAAGTAAGCTACGCAGAGGCTCAAAAGTTTCCTATTGAACAAATATCTACACATTCAGATATGCAAGGAGATGAGCATTTTATGGCTAGGATAGATGCTCCGATAACGAATATACCCTTCTTTAAAGGCAATGAGTTTAACTATGAAAAAGTATTGACGATTATCAACCCAACTTGGAAGAAATATGGATGGTTAATTTTCATTCTGGCTGTTATTTTTATTATTACGGCAGTTTCTAATGGTGCGAATTTGACGGATGGAATTGATGGCTTGGCAACCGGGACTTCTGCTATATCTGGAGCCGTATTGTTCTTATTTGCTTATGTGTCAGGCAACATCATTTTTGCGGAATACCTCAACATACTTTACATTCCTAATGCAGCAGAATTGACCATATTCATTGCTGCATTTGTAGGCGCTTGCATCGGTTTCTTATGGCAGAATTCTTATCCCGCTAAGGTCTTCATGGGCGATACGGGAAGCTTGGCTATCGGTGGCATTATAGCTACCGTTGCAATTCTTACGAGAAAGGAATTATTACTACCAATATTAGGAGGTGTTTTTCTAGCTGAAAATTTATCGGTAATGATTCAAGTTGCCTATTTTAAGTATAGCAAGAAAAAGTACGGCGAAGGAAGAAGGGTCTTCTTGATGGCTCCGATCCATCATCATTTCCAAAAGAAGGGATATCACGAATCAAAAATTGTAACAAGATTTTGGATTATTGGAATTCTTTTGGCAATTATTTCAGTAGCCACTTTAAAAATTAGATAGAAAAGTATCTCTAAAAATTAGAATAAATAAATGACAAACAAAACTAAAATAGCAATTCTTGGCGCCGCAGAAAGCGGAGTGGGCACGGCTATTTTAGCTAAACAGCAAGGGTGTGAGGTTTTTGTGTCGGACTTTGGAAAAATTGCGGATAAATACAAAGCACAGTTGGAAGCTTATCAGATTGAGTGGGAAGAGGGTGGTCATGATGAACAACGGATTTTGGGAAGCGATGAAGTGATGAAAAGTCCAGGAATTCCTGAAAAAGCAAGTATTGTAAAAAGTATTCGAGCAAAGGGAATTCAAATCGTTTCAGAGATTGAGTTTGCTTATCGTTATACAGACGCTAAGATCATCGGAATCACAGGAAGTAATGGAAAAACAACCACCACTTCAATGATTTATACCATATTGAAAGATGCGGGAATGAATGTAGGTCTTGGAGGCAATATTGGTTACAGTTTTGCTTATCAAGTAGCTACTACAAAGCGAGAGTGCTATGTATTGGAAATCAGTAGTTTCCAATTAGATGATATTCATGATTTTAGACCTGATATCGCAGTATTGGTAAATATTACCCCCGATCATTTAGATAGATATGAGTACAAATTTGAAAACTATATCGAATCAAAATTTAAAATTACAAAGAACCAAACTATGGATGATTTATTCATCTATTGCAGTGATGATGAAGTCGTCACGAATTATATGAAGGAGCATAAAATGAAAGCGAAATGCTTGCCATTCTCCTTAAAAAACCAAGCTCACGAAGGAGCTTACCTAAATAACGAACAACTAACTATAAAGCTCAATAAAAAATTATTTACTATGTCAATTAATGAATTAGGAATCAAAGGAAAACACAACGTTTACAATTCTATGGCGGCATCTATTGTGGGAAGAGCAATGGAGATCAAAAAAGAAAATATTCGTGAAAGTTTAATGGACTTTAAAAATTTGGAGCACCGAATGGAGAAGGTATTAAAAATTGGAGGCGTAGAATTCGTCAACGATTCTAAAGCCACGAATGTGAATTCCACTTGGTATGCCATGGAATCTATCCAAAGTCCCATGGTGTGGATTGCTGGTGGTGTGGATAAAGGAAATGATTATGAAATTTTAAAAGCTTTAGTACGCAATAGAGTGCATACGGTGATTTGTTTAGGAAACGACAGTAGAAATTTGCACGAAGCTTTCGCTAATCAAACCGACTTGATGATTAACGTCCACAATATGCATGAAGCAGTAAGAATTGCAAATCACTTTGCTAATAAAGGAGATACCGTTTTGTTATCACCCGCGTGCGCAAGTTTTGATTTGTTTGAAAACTATGAAGATAGAGGACACCAATTTAAAGCAGCGGTGCGAAATCTTTAATGGCTTTGGCCTTTAGCACTAGTGCAAATCAAAGTTATAAAAAGTACATTATAGACCAACAGCTGTAAACGAAAAAATATGTTTGAAAACTTTACCAATAAAATAAAAGGAGATAAATATATCTGGGCAATAGTCTTGATACTATCTATGTTTTCTTTGTTGGCGGTTTATAGTTCTACAGGAACCCTGGCGTATAGATATCGTGCGGGCAATACGGAGTACTATTTGTTAAAACAAATCTTAATCATTGGCGGGGGCTTAGGTTTAATGTTCCTTACCCATTTAGTGAACTACAAATATTTTTCAAGGATATCACAAATATTGTATTATTTGAGCTTAGTCTTATTAGTGATAACCCTATTTTTTGGAACCAACATTAACGATGCATCAAGGTGGATTACTTTGCCCGGCGTGAATCTAACTTTTCAAACATCGGATTTGGCTAAGCTAGCGCTGATTATGTATTTGGCGAGAATGTTGTCCAAAAAGCAAGATCTTGTAAGTTCCTTCAAAGAAGGGTTTTGGCCAACAATTTTACCTGTTTTTTTTGTATGTGCACTGATCGCTCCAGAAGATCTTTCATCAGCATTAGTGTTGTTTTCTACGAGTGTCTTAATCATGTTTGTTGGTAGAATTCATATTGGATACATCGCGGGATTGTTCGGCGTAAGTTTAGCAGGAATGGCCTTCCTTATTTTTCTATTATTTTCTTTGCCCGAGGATAAAATGCCAGGAAGGATGACAACCTGGAAGGCAAGGATAGAGTCTTTTTCACAAATAGATGAAAACGCGGAAGAACCCTATCAATTAGTCCAATCAAAAATTGCAATTGCTAAAGGAGGATTTTTCCCTAACGGACCTGGAAATAGTACGCAAAGAAATTTTTTACCACATCCTTATTCTGATTTTATTTATTCAATTATTATAGAAGAGTACGGCTTTTTTGGTGGCGTGTTTATTGTCTTTCTATACATCGCTTTTTTGTTAAGAGCAGCCTTCGTCGTTAGAAAATCTCCTAAGGCATTTGGTGCCTTGCTAGCTTTTGGTTTAGCGCTGAGTTTGGTCATTCAAGCTATGGTTAATATGGGTGTTGCCGTAGGGCTTTTACCCGTTACTGGATTAACTCTGCCCTTGGTAAGTATGGGAGGAAGTTCCGTAATTTTTGTAAGCATCGCTTTTGGAATTATATTAAGCGTTAGCAGAGATGCGGATGAACTTGACGCGGATAGCGAAGCAGTCGCCGCTAGTTAAAAATTAGAACATGAGTAAGAATAAAAGGATAGATGGCCACGGAAATAGCAAAGCACATTTCCCAAACAAGCCGGATAGTTTATAATTTATAATTAGAATTTGTTGAAAAAAAATTTAAAAATATTAATGAGTGGGGGCGGAAGCGGGGGACATGTTTTCCCAGCTATCGCTATTGCAGATGCTATCCGAAAATTAGCACCGGACACGGAGTTTTTATTTGTAGGGGCTATAGGTAAAATTGAAATGATAGCAGTGCCAAAAGCGGGATACAAAATAGAAGGATTAAACATTGCAGGGTTTCAGCGTAAATTAACTTTCTCCAATTTATTGTTCCCATTTAAACTACTTTCTAGTTTGATGAAAGCATGGTTTATTGTAAAGAGATTCAAGCCGGATGGAGCTATCGGAACTGGGGGGTATGCAAGTGGCGCAGCTTTAAAAGTTGCACAATGGCAAGGCATTTCAAGTTTCATTCAAGAGCAAAATGCTTACCCAGGGGTAACGAATAAGTTGTTAGCGAAAGATGTCGTGAAAGTCTTTGCAGCATTTCCAGGACTAGAGCAGTACTTTGATAAAGATAAAATAAGGATTACAGGGAATCCGCTAAGAGGGAGTATTTCTCTCGATGGAGTATCAAAGGATAGCGCATTGAAGCATTTCGATTTAGTAGATGATAAACCTACGATTTTCATAACAGGTGGAAGCTTTGGAGCGAAGGCAATCAATAATGCCATCGCGCATCAAATTGACTTGCTTGAAAGCCAGGGTATTCAAATCATCTGGCAATGTGGTAAGTTCTATGAAGTAGATTGTTTAAAGTATGCCTCCAAGCAAGTTAAAGTTTTAAGTTTCATAGATAGAATGGATTATGCATATGCGGCAGCTGATGTGATCATTTCTCGGGCAGGTGGCACCATTTCTGAACTGGCAATTATTGCCAAACCCACTATTTTATTGCCTTCTCCAAATGTGTCAGAAGACCATCAAACTAAAAATGTTATGGCTTTAGTAGAAAAGGATGCTGCGGTATTGATTTTAGACAAAGATGCAAATGAACAATTGGTGCCGTGTGCAATAGCTTTGCTAAACGATAAAAGCCAACAAGAGAAATTAAGTAAGAATATAAAATTATTTGCAAAACCAAATGCGGCTAATGAAATAGCGCAAACCATCTTAAGTCAGTTTTAATGAAGGACTTTAACAACATATCAACGGTTTATTTTTTGGGTATAGGTGGAATAGGTATGTCTGCTTTGGCTAGATATTTTAATGCTAAAGGAGTTAAAGTTGTTGGTTATGATAAAACGTCCTCAGCATTAACGGACACCTTAATTGAAGAAGGTATTGCTATACATTTTGAAGATAGTGTGGCGCAATTGATTCCGAACGCAGAGATGGTAATATATACTCCTGCGATTCCGAAGGATAATGTTCAAATGAATTGGTACCTAGACAATGGGTTTACACTCTATAAGCGTTCTCAAATACTTGGCCTGATTTCGCAAAATCATTTCTGTATTGCCGTTGCTGGTTCCCATGGGAAAACGACCGTTTCTTCTATGATTGCTCATATTTTGAATGAGGCAGGGGGTTGCACCGCTTTCTTAGGTGGAATCGCCAGTAATTACAATAGCAACTACATCAACACTTCAGATAAGTATATGGTGGTGGAGGCTGATGAGTTTGACCGTTCTTTCTTGACCTTAAGTCCTAATATTGCAGTCATAACTTCGATAGATACTGACCACCTTGAGGTATATGGTTCGCTTGAAAATATAGAGCAGGAATTTATTCACTTTACAGACAAAATTTTAGATGAAGGAAGCTTGATTTTAAATGAGCATTATAAGCATATAGAAGGAAAGGTAAAAGAAGGTATAAAAATCTTAAATTACGGTCATGCGCAACAGAATGATTACAATTTGGCGAGCTATAAGGCAATTGAGGGCGAATTTTATTTCACTGTTTTGACTAAAGAAAATGAGGAAATTCAATTCATGGCCAACTTTGGAGGAATTCACAATTTAGAGAATGCCACGGCAGCCATTGCCGTTTGTAAAGAGATTGGAATTGCAAATGAACTTATTCAAAAGGCTGTGGCTAGCTTTAAGGGAATCAAGCGCAGGTTTGAAAAGCATGTTGACAATAGCAACTGCATTTATATAGATGATTATGCTCATCATCCAGAAGAAATAAAAGCGTTAATTCATTCGGTAAAATTCCTTTATCCAAACAAACAAATTTTAGCGGTATTCCAACCGCATCTTTTTTCAAGAACAAAAGATTTACAATTGGAATTTGCAGAGGAATTGTCAAAAGCAGATGAGTTGATTCTACTACCTATTTATCCAGCAAGAGAATTGCCTATGGAAGGAGTAAGTTCGGATTTAATCTTACAACTTGTGACTTTGGAAAAAAAGGCCATTGTGGAAAAAGATAAATTGCTGGCGACCATCAAAGAAGGGGCAAAAGGAAGAGTAATTTTAACGATTGGTGCAGGGGATATTGATCGATTTGTAAATCCATTAATCCATTTATTTAATGAGTAATTCAATGAAGCAAAATATCATGAAAGGACTCAAAGTTGCTGGGATTTTTGTATTTGCCATACTTTTGCTGGCGATACTGATTACAGCAAAAGTAAGTAGGGGAGAAGTGGTTTGTACTGAGATAGAAGTGAAGATTTTAAAAGGGGATGAAGTCCATTTTATTAATGAAAAAGATGTGTTGGCATACATCAATAATTATGGACAATCAGTCGTAATTAATCAAGCAATGAAAGATATTGACAAAAGCGAAATCGAAGCACGAATTGAGCGCAATCCTTACGTGGCAAAAGCGGAAGTGTTTACAAATTTTGAAGGCAAGATTAAAGTTAAAGTGGAGCAAAAAAATCCAATATATAGAGTATTCAACAATAAGGGTGTTAGTTACTATGTGGATCAGTTTGGAGAAAACATTCCCATTTCGAGTAAATTTACTCCAAGGCTTGTCGTAGCTGCAGGTTATTTGCCGGACAACAGCTCAGCGGAGGGGAAATCAAAGAATCAGGAGATCATCTCTTTGGTGAATTTTATAAAGGATGATGAATTTTGGGATGCGATGATAGGTCAGTTCTACTTAGCTGAAAATGGGGATTTTATATTGTATCCAAAAATTGGTGAACACAAGGTAAACCTTGGGAGCGCTGAAAACTTGGAAGAGAAGTTCAAATACTTGAACATCTTTTACAAGGAAGCTATTAAAAAGGTGGATTGGAAAAAGTATCATACCATTAATTTGAAATATAAAGGGCAAATAATTTGTACAAAAAACAATTAAACTAATGAAAGCGAACGAACGAATTATAGTAGGATTAGACATTGGAACAACCAAGATTTGTGCGCTGGTCACTCGTAAAGATGAATCAGGTAAAACCGAGGTTTTGGGTATTGGGAAGGCAGCCTCTCACGGGGTTATGCGCGGAGAAGTGGCAAATATCGACAAAACTGTACAATCTATTATACAGGCTGTTCAAGATGCGGAGAAACAGGCAGGGGTTGAAATTAAGGAAGTTTATGTAGGTATTGCTGGGCAACATATTAAGAGTATGCAACACCGCGGAATCTTGACAAGAGAAGATGCGCAAAGTGAAATATCTCGGGACGATATCAAGAGCTTGATTCGAGATATGCATAAGTTGGCGATGAATCCAGGAGAGCGAATTATCCATGTATTGCCGCAAGAATTTTTTGTAGATTCTTTACCAGCGAAAAGTGATCCAATAGGAATGTGTGGAAGTCGATTAGAAGCTAATTTCCATATAATTACTGGAAGAGTAGCTGCTGCACAAAATATTGAAAGATGTATTGAAAAATCTGGGTTGCGTATGCAAGGTTTGATTTTAGAGCCTTTAGCATCAGCCGCATCTGTTTTGGATGAAGATGAGAAAGAAGCAGGAGTGGCTTTGATAGATATAGGTGGGGGAACAACGGATTTGGCAATTTTCCAAGATGGTATTATTCGTCATACTTGCGTGATTCCATTTGGTGGCAACATTATAACTGAAGATATTAAGGATGGTTGTAAAATCATGAAAAATCAAGCTGAGCAATTGAAAATTCGTTTTGGTTCTGCTTTAGCGGTCGAAGCAAAAGAAAATCAAATCATTTCAATTCCAGGTTTAAAAGGTCGTCCACCCAAAGAGATTTCCTTAAGAAATTTGGCCAACATCATTCAAGCAAGAATGGAAGAGATTTTCGAGCAAGTGTATTTTGAAATCAAAGCTTCAGGTTATGCTAAGAAATTAAATGCGGGAATCGTAATTACCGGGGGTGGGTCACAATTGAAATCAATCAAACAATTAGTAGAATACGTGACAGGTTTAGATGCTAGAATTGGATATCCAATTGAGCATTTAGCTCCAGGTTTCAATGAACAATTAAAGCATCCTATGTTTGCTACAGGTATTGGACTAGTAGAAAGAGCATTCAAAGAAGAGCAAGAAACCGTTCGAAAATTGAACATAGATGCATTTGATTCTACAATCAAGAATGGCGAAGAAGTTGAGGTGGGGGATAGCGGGGAAAATATTATAGAAACTGCAAAGCAGAAAAAAGTGAACAATTGGTGGAAGGATATTTTCAAAGGTTTACCTGAGTGGTTGATGGATGAGAATGAAGAAGATTTTAAGGATTAAGAATATATTTAAATAAATAGAGCTATGAATTTACAATTTGATTTACCTAAAGAACAATCGTCGATTATAAAAGTTATTGGCGTAGGTGGGGGAGGAAGCAACGCGGTTAACCATATGTATGAAATGGGGATAAGAGGCGTCAATTACGTTGTTTGTAATACAGATCAACAAGCATTGGATTTAAGTCCTGTGCCGAATAAAATTCAGTTGGGCCCAGAAATGACCCAAGGTTTGGGTGCCGGTTCTAGACCTGAAGTAGGCGAACAAGCAACGATTGAATCTACTAGAGAGATTCAGGAATTGTTGAGTAAGAATACGAAGATGGTGTTTGTTACTGCCGGAATGGGTGGGGGCACTGGAACAGGTGGAGCTCCTGTTGTTGCAAAAATAGCGAGAGAAATGGGTATTCTAACAGTGGGAATTGTTACAACACCTTTCAGCTTTGAAGGTAAAAGAAAATTATTGCAGGCAGATGAAGGAATTAAGCGCTTGAAAGAAGAAGTGGATAGTATTTTGATAATTTCGAACGATAAGATTAGAGAAATCTATGGTAACTTATCCAAGTCGGATGCGTTTTCAAGAGCAGATGATGTATTAACAATGGCAGCTAAGTCTATTTCGGAGATAATCACCGTTCCAGGTGAAATCAACGTAGATTTCGCAGATGTTCAATATGTGATGAAGAATAGCGGCGTAGCCATTATGGGAGTCGCTGAAGCAGAAGGTGCCGATAGAGCAATGCGTGCAGTGCATCAAGCTATCAATTCACCATTATTGAATAATAATAACATTACGGGAGCTAAAAACATCTTGATTAATATTAGCTCTGCAAAAGGGGCAAACCAAGTAACCATTGATGAGATTACGGCTATAAATGACTTCGTGCAAGATGCTGCGGGCAATGATACCGATATCATTTTCGGAACATGTGATGATGATTCATTGGGAGATAAATTGAATGTGACCTTAATCGCTACAGGTTTTGAGAACGATAATCAAGCTCCGGTAACAAGTAAGAAACAAGTGTTTAATTTGGAAGATCCAATTAACTTCGAGCCGAAGAAAGATTTTACAGGAAAGGAGGAGATGAAGTTGTTAGATAAATCCGATTCTGAAACAAATGAAAATGAAAGTCAATCGTACACTTTTAACTTGTTTGATGATAAAAAAGAAGAATCTAAATTGGAGCCAGACCCAATAGAGGAAATGAATTCGACTGAGGATGATTTTGATTTTGAAATTAAAGAGGTAGATACTACACTCCCTGAAGAGTATAGTTTTTATACTACGCCAAAGGAGGTAACTCCTACGGCTACCAATGGGAAAACGGAAAATAATGATGATGCCTACAACGACCGCGTAAGAAAGTTGAAGGATGTAAGTTACAAGTGGGACAACATGAATAAGATCAAAGAGTTGGAAGATGTACCGGCCTATGCTAGGAGAGGAGTAAACTTAGATGAAGTTCCCCACAGCAGTGAAAATAACGTTTCTAGATTTTCTGTAGATAGTTTCGAGGTTGATGGCGAACAACGACCGGAAATTAGAAGAAATAATGCCTACTTAAATGACAACGTGGATTAACTAACTAAACTAACTAAGTTTGTAATCCCGCTTTAGAAAAAGAGCGGGATTTTTTGTTTAGGCAAGGTTCCAAAGCTTAAGAAGGTTTGGAACCTTGCCCAAAGCCAATAGCATCAAGGATTAAGCGTGCCAAAAGCCTTGAGCAATATAGAATAAAGAAAGCGTCTGGTGAG